>ENA-OREN01004315-OREN01004315.1-marine-metagenome-genome-assembly--contig:-NODE-4315-length-12499-cov-3.276365_pt1 | contig 12499 bp, 9 predicted proteins | sample MGYA00248624_ERZ508555 | MGnify/ENA primary metagenome ERZ508555 (study PRJEB26222, sample SAMN06267773) | marine metagenome | isolation source: Saanich Inlet, British Columbia, Canada | place...
CTATCTCTTGCCAACTGGACGATGATTTAGCTTTATATATCTTTGATACTTTATTGCCAAAATAATATTCATATTTAATATCTTCTTCACCAGGTGGATTATCTATAATTACAGCGCGACCAAAACCATCTGTTATTTTAGTTATTCCTCTTCCTCCAGAACTAATAGCGGTTGATTTTAAGTCATCACTATATATATATATATCAGGATTTTTTTCTGGATATATTTTTTTTGTTATTCTGCCATAATCATCATAAATAAATGTAGCTTTATTTGAATTTGAATCTTTTAATTCAATAAGTTTTCCTGTATTTCTTTCAAAATATTTTGTGGTTCTTTTTGTTATATTTCCATGTACTATTGTCTCTATATCATAGGTATTACTAAATATACCTGGTTCAGAATAATTAAATTCTGTTACTAGCTCTGAGTTTATTGTATTTGGTATCTTTATTGTTTTCACTCTTCCATTATCATCATAGGCAAATGTCTCTAATAAAATTCTAGACGCATCACTGCCTTTATACTTTTTATATATTTTCCCTTTTTCCGTATATTCATTTGATACTGAATTCGAATTTCCATTTGCATCAGTTGTTGTTATGACGTCCACTAGGTTTATTAAGTTTTTATTTATAAATATACCATAATTATTAATTGTTGTTTGAGTTCCGGTCGTGCCGGTAAGGAAAACAATTCCCTTATTACAAACATAAACATTTGCAGCTATATTAAATACAACATCGGCATCAATAAATAATGTTTCATTGCTTTCAATAATAAGATGCTCATTTAGTGTAAAATTGTTTACCAGATGATAACTTCCGTTCCCGCTATTCGTTAATGAACTATCAACCAAATCATCCAAAGTTTTTTAGGTGGGCGGCAAAAACGATATCACCGGCACCTACGCAAAATGGCTGACTGACAGTCTGCCCAACGGTAAGGCCATCCTGTTTGCAGACAACGGCATGAGCCCGCAAATCCAGCTTCTTCATGCGGAGTTGGCCCGGTCAAAATCAGGAGGGCAGACCATGCTGATCCAAACTGACCTATTGGCATCGCCCGACTATCAAGTGCGCTTGGCCAAGCGCAGTAACTCCCTTTGGCCATCCCCGCCGGAAGAGGTGCTCGAGGCCAAGCGCATCGATGACTTGCAGATCCTCAATATGCTTAACGCTATTACAGCGGCAAAAACACCGATTTACTACCTTCACCCAAGCTTTGGATATTACTTTGAGCAGTTTTACCTGGAACCCGACAAGGGGGTTTTTCGGTTGCGCCCCTACCCCTCTGGGGCCGATTCACTGGACAAGCCAGCGCTGACGATAGACCAGGTGACTGAAAACTCAAGCGTCGCTGAAGCCATCGAGAAAAAGTTCGATGACTTCGCCAAGGAAAGCGAACAACTCCGGAAAAACCAGTTTCTTGATTCACTAATTATCATGGGCTGGCTCTCCCGAAACCTAAACCAACGGGGAGTGGATCTCATCCGCAACAACCAATCGGAAGCTGCCGAGAAACTCTTCCTCGCCGCCTGCAAAATCTCCCGGGGAAGCCCCAAAGGGAACGTGGCCGCCCAGGCCAACCTACGTCAGGTCAACCCCGAGTCTGACTACGAATTTGACGAGGAACTGGATCGATTGATCGGTAATGACGAACTTCTGGCCTTATCCCGGATCGACAGCACCCTGAAGACGTACGGCCCGTTCGACCTGACACAGGCCTGCTTTCAGCTTGGCCAAAACTTCGCGCGAAAAACCCAGATTCGCCAGGCCTACCACGAACTGACGCGGGCCGCCGAACTCGCCAAGACGTTACCCGATCCCGTCTTTTTCATCGCCGATATGTTTGTGTCATACGAGCTTCCCGATAAGGCGAAACTCTTTATCGAGCGCCTCGCCAAAATGAACGAGGCGAATCCATTTACGCCTGACCAGCAAATCAAACTGATCCGACTCGAAGCCGGTTTGTTGCTGGCCGCTTCCGGCCCGGACGCAGCCGAAAAATATTTGGCCGAGCGATTAAAGCCGCACATGAACTCCCTCGGGGGCCTTCACACCATGCTGGCTTTTCATCTCGATCACGACCAGAACACGAAAGCCTTGGCGCTGCTGGACAACTGGCTCAAGGACAACCCGGACGACTTGGCCACGCTGACCGACAAGGGCCAGTTGCTCTCCAGGCTGAAACGCTACGACAAAGCAGTTGAGGTGTATCAGTCGGCATTGGAGTTGGCCAATTCGCAGGAGAAATCCAACTTGATTTCAATGATTGCCGCAACCTACACCGAAAAGGGCGACTTCAACTCGGCACTGAAACATATCGATGACGCAATCAAACGGACCGACACCGACAATTTCACATTCCAGAAAGCCACCATTTACATGGCAATGAGTCAGCACGGGAAAGCCGTCACCCTGCTCGACACCCTGCTTGATGACAACCCCAACCATGAGGAAATCCTGCTCAACCGCGCCGAATCGCACATGGCCCTCAATCAATACGACCTAGCCAAGGAGGACTTCTCCACGTTGCAGTCATTCGCCCCCAACGACCCGCGCAGCTACCACCGCCTCGCCCTGATCGCAAAGGAGCAAAACCAGAATGGTGAAGAGTTGACAAACTACACCCTGTTTTTGAAATACGTTGATCCCGAGTCCGTTCCGGCGGAGGAACTGCAGCGGGTTCAAACCCGGGTGAAACAACTGCAAGGCAGCAAGCCTTAACCCATGCGCGTCGCGCATGTCATCACCCGCCTCATCGTTGGCGGCGCGCAGGAAAACACCGCCTCCACCGTCCTCGGCCTGCACGAAAAACCGGGCGTCAATGTCCGGCTTTACTGCGGCCCCACCACCGGCCCGGAAGGCTCACTCGAGCCCCTCGTCCAAAAAGTCGATGGACTCTTTCACCGCGTCCCCAATCTCATCCGGCCCGTTCGTCCGCTAAGCGACTGGCTCGCCTACCGGCAACTCAAGCGCGCGTTTGCGGCGTTTCGGCCGGACATCGTCCACACGCACAGCGGCAAAGCCGGCTTCATCGGGCGCCTGGCAGCCAAGCGCGCCGGCGTGCCGAAGATCATCCACTCAATCCACGGCCCGTCGTTCGGACCGTTTCAGGGTTGGGCGACCAACGCCCTATTCCGCGGTGCCGAGCGTTTCGCCGGCCGGATGACCGACCACTTCGTCACCGTCGCCGACGCGATGCGCGACCAGTACCTCGATGCCGGCATCAGCCAGGCGGACGACTACACGCACATCCCTAGCGGCTTCGACCTGCAACCATTCTTCAATGCGAAAAACTCCCCCACAAAACGCGCGTCGCTTGGCGTGTCGCCCGGCGACTTTGTCGTCGGCAAGATCGCTCGGCTCTTCGAGTTGAAGGGGCACGACGACCTGTTCGCCATAGCGCCGCGCCTGGCCAAGCGCATCCCGAACATCCGCTTCCTGCTCGTCGGTGACGGCGTGTTGCGCGGACGGTTCGAGCGCTTGGCCAAAGAGATCGGCTGCGGCCAAAATTTCATCTTCACCGGCCTCGTGCCGCCGTCTGAAATCCCGTCGCTCGTCGGTGTGATGGATGCGCTCGTGCACCTTTCCCGCCGCGAAGGCCTACCGCGCGCCCTGCCCCAGGCCATGGCCGCCGCCAAGCCGGTCGTGGCGTTCGACTGCGACGGCGCGGGCGAAGTCTGTCTCGACGGCAAAACCGGCCACCTCATCGAGCCGGGCGACCTGCCCAAACTGGAGGAACGCTTGGCCAAGCTGGCCAACGATGCGCCGTTGCGAACCGCGCTTGGCCAAGCGGGCCGGAAAGTCGTAGAGGAAGAATTCACCGTCGAGCAACTCGTCGAACGGCAGTACGAGCTTTATAAACGGTTGCTGGCCTGAGACTTAGGCCAGGATGGAGCTGATGTGGCGGGACTCGCGCTTGGCCGGTCCGAGGCGGCCGTTGGCACCCACCGCGCCGAGCATCGTGTTGTACACGTCGAGCCCCTCAGCACCGACGTCCACGATGCCGGACTTGAAGCGGCCGTTGGCACCAGTGATCGCGTGGAACACGCCGGAGAGTTCGCGCTTCACGTCGTTGTGCCGGCCGTCGCCCGACTCGGTAGAAATGGTGATCATCGAGTTCTCAAGGATCGACCGGCCGTTGGCCTCCTTCTGCTCGTCGAGCCGATGCAGGAAATAGGCGACCTCGCGCATCTTCATGTGGGCATGTGCGCGGAGCTGGGTATTCTTTTTCTTCTCGTTGAACTTGTGCCACCACTCGTGGCTGCAGCCCTTGTCGGCGGTGGCGTTGTGCTGGGTTGCGTCGTCGAACTGGAAAACTTTTTGGCCGCCGTATTCGTAGTCGCCCTTCAGACGAATCCTCTCTCCGGCGGCGAGGAAGGTCAGCGAGCCGAACCGCACGCGGTCGATCTGAACCGCCAGCGCATACAGGTCGGCCATCAGGCGCCACTCGGTGGTGAGTTCCTCGAGCGTGATGTCTATGCCCATACCGCCCGGGTCGGCCGGCCCGCCGTGGGCGAGCTTCGAGCGCGGCGGCAACGTCGGTGCGCCGGGGAGTTTCTTTTTCATCTCGAAGGCGCGCTGTTCGAACTCACGGATGCGCTCGAGGTGCTCGGTGACGCGAGCCTTGGACGCCGCACCCAGTGGGGAGTTGGCGCCGGTGTAAAACTTGTACTGCCCCACGACGGTGTCGAGCACGCTGCGCTTGAGCCGCTGCTTGCGGGCATCCCCGCCGACATCGACAGACACCATGCCGAACACGCGGTCAAACAGGTCGCGCGGCTTCTCCTGCATCGTCCCGGCGACGGTGCCGTTGGCGTGATAGCTGTGCACGTATCGCCCGACGCGGCTCCGGCGAAAGTACGTCCCGCCGATCAGCGTCGGCACCATTCCGACCGGCATGCCATCGGGATAAAAAGTTTTGCGAATGACCTGGTCAATGGAGGGGCCGCCGGCCTTGGCCTCGCCCCCGGCCGGCATCGCCGTGAACGAGCCGGTCGCGCCGTCGTAGTGGGCGTTGATGCCGCTGACATCGCAGCGAACCTGATCCACCTTGCGCATGACAAGCAGCTTCGCGCGGAGTGGCTTGAGCGGCTCGAGCACGCCTTCGAACCCCTCCGTTTGCAGCGGGGCAGGCACGCCGAGCCCGAAAAACACGTTGAACGCCCGCACCGGCACGGCCTTGGCTTTCGCGGCCAGTGTCATTTCCTCCAGCAGCGGCAGGCCGATCGTGATGCCGCCCAGGCCCTTGAGCGCAGTTCGTCTGTTCATCAATTTGCCTCGGTTTGTGTTTTTTGCACCAGGTCGCTTTTTATGATGGCCCGCATCAGGCCGGCATAGGTTCCGCCCCCCTTCTGCGCGGCTTGGTGAACCTTGTCAAGCGTGCGGGAATCCGACGAGCCAAGCGGCCGGCCCAGCGCGAACTGGGCCACCTTCCACGTCAGGCATTGCTGGACGCGGTCGCTGCCGGCGAGCAGGTTCATCAACTCGGCGGAAGAGTCGTACGGCACCGTCTTGGCCGTGCCGGGAAAGAGGATTTCGCCGTCGTCACGGAGGGTGTTGCCGTGCTCGTCATTTTCGTGAAACGCGCCGATGCCGTCAAACTTTTCCAACCCGAACGCCAGCGGCTCGAACTTGATGTGGCAGCCGCCACAAGTCTTGTCCTCGATGCGTTTCCTGGCGATGTTGCGCTGGGTCAAACCGGCCTTCGATGGCACCGGCTCAGTGTTGACCGATGGCGGCGGATCTTTCACCCCGCTTCGCAGGAGGTCGCGCAGCACGAAGAGTCCGCGCGTCACCATCGACGCCTCATCGCCGCCGATCGTCAACACGCTGCCCTGCGTCAGCAGACCGCCCCGCTCGGGGACGGATTTCAGGTCGTACCGGGCCAAGCCCTCGCCCTGCACCGGCAGACCATAGTGCTTGGCCAAGCGCGGCGTGACGTAGGTGAGCTTGGCGTTGAGAAGGTCGGCCATCGGGCGGTTTTGTTTCCAGACCACGTCGTCGAAAAATGCAATCGTCTCGGCGCGCATGTCGTTGGCCAATGCGGCGTTCCACTGCGGGAACTTTTCCGGGTTGGGCTTCATGTTGGCCAAGCGGCCGAGGTTCAGCCATTCGTGGATGAACTCGGCGGAGCGCTTGGCTGCGCGGGGGTCGTCGAGCATTCGTTTGAGTTGAGCCTCCAAGCCGGCAGCCTCGAAGAGTTGGCCGTTCTCGGCGGCCTCGAGCAGTTGAGCATCGGGCGGCGCACCCCAAATGATGTAGCTCATGCGGGAGGCCAACTCGTATTCACTCACCGGCCAGGCGGTGCCGTCGCCGCGCTCGTTCTCGACGCGATAAAGGAAGCGGGGGGACTGCAGCATAGCCTCGACCAGCAGCGCGAGAGCCTCCTCGAACGTCCCACCGGCAGCGGCCACCGTGGTGGAAACCCCGCGAAACGCCGCCACCTCGTGTTCTTCGAGCGGCCCGCGCAAAAGCCATTTGCCCATCTTGGCCACGAGATCGCGCATGACGTCATCGGTGAACCCTCGCTTCTTGGAGAAGCGATTGGCAAATTGCCGCACGTTCATTTTACCGACGATGATGCCGGCAAGCCTCGAGTAGGCCTCGATGTGCTTGAGATCGACGGTGAGATTGTAGGCGGTGTTGCTGAAGCCGTCGGCCCGGATGTCCGCCGGCAGCGTTTCCCGCGCCTCCTTCGCAATGTCCACGCCGGTCAGACTCCGCACGGTCTCAATGTACTCCGGCACAGTGAGGCGGCGCACCCAGTTTTGGTTGACGCGCCGGTCGTGAGTGTGGGCCAGTGGGTCGATTTCCTCGCCTGCCCAAACGGCACCGTCCTCGATCCACTTTCGCAGTAGTTTCTTTTCGTCCACGCTCAACGGATCACGCTCGTTCGGCATGTCGTCCCCCTCGACGACCTCCCACAACAGGCTCTCCGCCGACTTGCCGGGAACGATCACGATCTCCTTTTTCGAAGTGGCAAACGCGGTCGATTTTTTTGACAAGTCCAGCTTACCATTGTGGTTCACCGTGTCGTGGCACTCGAGGCAATGGCGCGAGAACAGCGGCGCAATTTTCTCGTCAAAAAACTGTTCCTTGGGAGAGCGACTCCGCGTGGCCAATGGCGCGTCAGTGGAGCGGGCGTTTACGCCGGCATTGAAATGCTGCGCGACCTCCCCGGCCGACAAGTCGCGGCTGTAAATCGCCACGAGATGAAATGTCCCCAGCCAAGGCCGGTCTTTGGAAAGCTCGTTGGCCAAGGCCAAGCGGTACTTGCCGTTCCAGTTGGCCATCGAGCCGGCCATGCGCTTTTCCGTCCGCGGTTTGCCGTTAATGAAAAGCCTCGCCCGTCCGCCCCGGTTGCGCGTGTACACCACATGAGTCAGCTTGATTGCCAAGCTGCGGCTGGGGCTGTTCAGCGAGGGGATTCCGTTCCCGCTGGTCTTCGTGGTGCGCAGCCGAACGTCCACCTTGTCGCCCTCTTGGCCAAGCGTGAAGTTGCGCTCAGAACTGCCGCCGGACAGCGTGACCATCCGCGCCGGGCCGTCCTGCTTGGCGTTGGCCGGACGCACCCATGCCTCGATGGTGATCTCGCCTGAGCGGCGCACGGCGTTGAAAATCTTGGCCGCCGGCTTGTCAGAGCGGATGAGCGTCTTGCCGCGTACCTCGAGCGTGCCCTCGGAACGGCGGACGTTTTTGGGGTTCTCTATTTTCAAGTCAAGCGGCTGGCCCACGGCGGAGCGATCTTTGACGACGCTGCCCTTGGCCAAGCGGAAATCGTACAGCGCCACCAAGCCCTCGGTGCTCCGGTCGGCCGACCACGCGCTGGCCGGATTGGCCAAGCCGGCCAGAAAAAGACACACTGCGATTTGACTGAATTTAATCCTCACACGCTTGGTATTGACCGACGTTCCTATCTCATTAGATGTTCGATTTTTTCGACGAGAGAAAACTGCCTCATTCTGCCGGTTGAAAACAAGGTTTTTTGACTGTCCGGTAATCCTTCCCTCACACATTCGGTTACGCTATCCTTTCGCGGTTGAATACGGTGCTGTTGTGAACTCATGAACTCGACCTCCATCATTGCGCTATTGGTAATCGTCCTGTTGGCATTTGTCATTCTTGCGGTCATCCTCCTGCTGGATCACCGCAAGAACGCGGAGGAAATGAGCCTATTGGAAGGGGGCAGCACGGGTGAGCCATCAGCCGTCAGCGAGGAGGAGGCCATCACTATTCACGAGTCCTGCAAAACCGGCAACATGCGGGAACTGAACCAATGGCTGTCACTCGGGGTGGATATCAACCAAAAGGATGAAAACGGATACGCGCCGCTTCATTATGCCTGCCAGTGCGGACACGAAGATGTGATCCGAAAACTTCTCGACCGCAAGGCCAAGGTGAACCTCCTGACAAAAGCCACGCTTCTGAGCCCGATGGCCTGCCTCGTACTCGGCAGGCTCGATGACAATTTCAGTGAACCGGAGATGGTCAGGATAATCGGCACGCTCAAGATGGCAGGTGCTGACATCAATCCCACCTCGGAGGAAGCGGTGCCTCCGGTCAAGGCGGTCATCACCCGAGGCAACATGGAGCTTTTGGATTTTTTTATGTCACTGCATGTGCACATTTTCGTTGTGGACAGTGACAAGCGCTCAATGCTGCATCACATTGCGCTCAACCCGAACGCGAATTCCATGGCGATTGTGGAGCTGCTCGTCGAGCGGGGCTTAGACGTCAACGCGCAGGATTGTGACGGGAACACTCCCCTTCACTTGGCGCTGTTACCGTTTCAGAAGGATGTGGCGAAGTATCTCATGGACTCAGGAGCCGACACGGAGATCAAAAACTGGAAGGGAATCAGCCCCCACAAAATAGTGCAGCAGGATATCATCAATTTCCTGAGTCACACTTGAACCGGTGAAGAAAAATGGTGGAGCCGACTGGTCTCGAACCAGCGACCCCCACAATGCCATTGTGGTGCTCTACCAACTGAGCTACGGCCCCACCAAGGGGACGGCATTGTAGGGATACGTCTTTAACCGTCAACCGATTTTTTGCATGACACATTATGAACTGAATCATGTCGCGCTTCACGTCGCCGATGTGGAGAAAAGCTGCGAGTTTTACCGCGACACACTCAAGTTGGAGCCGATGGAGCGACCGGCATTCGACTTTCCCGGCGCTTGGTTTCAGTTGGGCGAATTTCAGGAACTGCACCTGATCGGCGATCGTGAGTTGGACACGCGCTCCAAGCCGCGAGGCAACCACTTCGCCCTGCGTGCCGACAATCTCGACGAGTGGGAGGGTCATTTCAACAGCATCGGGCAAGAATATCTGCCACGCCGCACCCGCCCCGACGGCGCCCTGCAACTCTTCGTCGTCGACCCCGACGGCCACCATATCGAACTGTTCACCGGGCCGTGAACTTGGCCAAGCGCTACTGCGAACTGAAGCTCTCGGCCAACGCCAGCGCCTTGATCATCGCCTTGGATTTGTTGACCGTTTCCTGAAACTCGCTCTCCGGCACCGAGTCGGCCACCCAACCGCCACCGGCCTGCACGTACGCCTTACCGTCCTTCAGCAACGCCGTGCGGATGGTGATGCAGCAGTCGAGATTGCCGTTGAACGAAAAGTAGCCGACACAACCGCCGTACGGCCCGCGAGTCGTCTGCTCAAACTCGGAGATGATCTGCATCGCGCGAATCTTCGGCGCGCCGGAGAGCGTCCCCGCCGGGAACGTCGCACGGATCAGGTCGTACGGCGTGTGTTCCTCCGTGAGGTTGCCCTCCACCTGCGTGACGATGTGCATCACGTGGCTGTATCGCTCGATGATCATCAGGTCTTTCACCTCCACCGAGCCGAAGTCGCACACGCGGCCGATGTCGTTCCGCGCCAAGTCAACCAGCATCACATGCTCGGCGCGCTCCTTCGGGTCGGCGAGCAACTCCTTCTCCAGCGCCAAGTCTTCCTCGGCGTTTCTACCGCGCGGCCGCGTGCCGGCGATCGGGCGAATCTCCACCCGCCGATCCTCGCAGCGCACATGAATCTCCGGCGACGCGCCAACGAGCGAATAGCCCTCGAACTCCAGCAGAAACATATACGGCGACGGATTGATCGAGCGCACCGCGCGATACACGTCAAGCGGCGACGCATCGACTGGGGCGGAAAAACGCTGCGAACCGACCACCTGAATGATGTCGCCTGCGTTGATGTACTCCTTCGCCTTCCCGACGTTCTTGAGAAAACGATCCTTCGCTTGGTTGGACTGGAATTCCTTCTCCGGCAACTCGTCGGGGAACGACACCGGCTTGTATTCACTCGGCTGCTCGAGCATTGCCACGATCCTATCCACCTCATTGGTCGCCGCCTCGTACACCTCCGCCGATGAGTCGCCTGGGCCGATGATGCCGTTGACGATGATCGTCAGCGTCTGCGCCACCCGGTCGAATACCAGCAGTTGGTCGGCGATGATGAAACAAATTGTCGGCGTGCCAAGCTCGTCCTCCGGCGGGCGTGGCACAACCGGCTCAATGTCATGGATGAACTCGTGGCCGACAAATCCAAGTGCACCGCCGGTGAATCGCGGCAGCCCATCGACATCCACCGGTTTGTAGTTGGCCAGAACTTTCTCGACGACCTCGAGCCCGTCGCAGACTTGGCCCTCCGACTTGGCCCCGCCACGACCGACAACCTTGTACGTCTCCCGCACTTGACTGCCCTCGATCCACTCCACCGTGTCGCCGACTTGGCGGATCATCCCGCGTGGGTTGCAACCCACGAACGAGTAGCGGCCGAGGTGCTCCCCTCCCTCGACCGACTCAAAAAGAAACGACTCGCCCTTGCCACGGATTTTGCGATAAGCCGTCAGCGGAGTTTCCTGGTCGGCCAACAGCCGGCGCGTGACCGGAATCAGGTTTCCCTGTTCGGCCAAGCGGCAAAAATCATCCTTGGTTGGACGGCAAAAATCCATGCGGCGGACAGTCTAAACGGCGTCCCTCCCCAAACGCCAACACAATACAGGCCAAGCGCTTGGCCAAACGGGATTACTTTTTGTAAACCTCGTCCGGGTTAACGAGTTGCTCCTCGGTGACCTCGACGCCCCCCCCCTCGCGGGTCGAGCGGAAAAAGCAGGACTTATACCCCTCATGGCAGGCCGCGCCATTCTGCGAGACCTGAACCAGCAGCGTGTCGCCGTCACAGTCAAACGCAATGTCGCTGACCTGCTGCGTGTGGCCGCTCGACTCGCCCTTCATCCAGAATTTCTGGCGAGAGCGACTCCAAAAATGTGTCTTGCCGGTCTCGATCGTGGACTTCAGCGAGGCCTCATTCATCCACGCCATCATCAGCACGCGGCCGGTTCCTTCTTCCTGTATAATGGCCGGGATCAGGCCATCCGAGTTGAACTTCAGTTTCTCAATGAACTTCATCTGCAAAATTATATCGTGCGGACGGGAATGCCGTCCTGTTTCAAGAATGCCTTTACATCGGCGACGGTATATTCGCCGAAGTGAAAAATACTGGCCGCCAACACTGCGTCGGCCCTGCCCCCGTGCAGCACCTCGGCCATGTGCTCGAGACAACCGGCGCCGCCGCTGGCCACCACCGGCACATCCACCGACTCGCTGATGCACCTCGTGATCTCCAAGTCGTAGCCGGCCTTCGTGCCGTCGGCGTCGATGCTGTTTAAAACGATCTCGCCAGCGCCGAGCTCAACAGCACGGGTCGACCACTCGACCGCGTCCAAACCGGTTTCCTTGCGGCCGCCGTGCGAAAAGACACCCCACCTGCCATCACCGGTTTTCTTGGCGTCGACCGAGACAACGATACACTGGCTGCCAAACTTTTCCGCGCCCTCGCGAATTAACTCCGGCTTGGCCAAGGCGGCGCTGTTTATACTGATCTTGTCCGCACCCGCCTTGAGCATGATGCCCATGTCCTCCACCGTGCGAATTCCACCTCCGACCGTCAACGGCATGAAACAACGGCTCGCCACCCGCTCCATCACATCGACCATCGTGTCGCGCCCGTGCGCACTGGCGGTGATGTCAAAAAAAACCATCTCGTCAGCGCCCTGCTCATCATAGCGAACGGCCAACTCGACCGGGTCGCCGACGTTGCGCAGCCCTCCCTCCTCCGCACGGCCAAACTGCACTCCACGCGTAACGGCACCGTCGTGCACGTCCAGGCAGGGAATCACTCGCTTGGCTAACATAATAAAAAGAAAAAACCGGCGGCAAACGCCGCCGGGAATTGCAATATCCTTTATCCGCCCGCTATTCAAGCTCCCCGGCCAAAACCGGCAAACGGGCGATCCGGAAAAACGGTTCAAGCCGCAGTGAACTTGCCCTTGTTGTTCTTGAACGTCTTTTTGTTGGTGTACAGCATCACACGAATGGAGTTCAGAGGATTCTTGCCCGAGAACTTGTGACCCGCCTTCTTGGCTGCCTCAAGGATTTGTTTGGCATCCAAGGCATTGTCCTTGGTTACTGCCA
>ENA-OREN01004316-OREN01004316.1-marine-metagenome-genome-assembly--contig:-NODE-4316-length-12497-cov-4.043559_pt1 | contig 12497 bp, 10 predicted proteins | sample MGYA00248624_ERZ508555 | MGnify/ENA primary metagenome ERZ508555 (study PRJEB26222, sample SAMN06267773) | marine metagenome | isolation source: Saanich Inlet, British Columbia, Canada | place...
AACTTGGTTTGTAAACGACGTGCTCATCACAAAGCTTGGGTGACCTGTCGCACAACCAAGGTTCACCAAGCGACCCTTCGCAAGTATCAAAATAGATGTCCCACTATCTTTGAATGTATAGCGATCCACCGCCCCTTCTTTTTCTCCTTTAATCTCCTCTTTTGACACGCGTCCAGCAGCAACCTCTGCGTCGAGCCATGCAACATCAATTTCAGTATCAAAGTGACCAATATTACAGAGGATCGCATCCTCTGCCATGTGCACCATGTGCTCACCTAGAATAATATCTTTGTTACCGGTCGTTGTGACAAACAAGTTTCCCTCTTTACATGCCTGCTCCATAGTTGTTACCTCGAAGCCTTCCATTGCTGCTTGTAATGCATTGATAGGATCTATTTCAGTAACAAGTACACGGCAACCATAACGCTGCAGGCTCTGCGCGCACCCTTTTCCAACATCGCCATATCCACACACTATGGCAACTTTACCAGCAAGCATAATATCTGTTGCTCGCTTTACACCATCAGCAAGTGATTCTCGGCAACCATACAAATTATCGAACTTACTTTTTGTCGCAGAGTCATTAACATTTATCGCAGGCATTTTTAAACCACCCGATTGGCTCAATACTTCTAGACGATGAATACCCGCTGTCGTCTCTTCACTGAGACCCTTAATATCTGCCAATAATTCTGGGAATTTCTCATGCACCATTGCGGTTAAGTCTCCACCATCATCAAGGATCATATTGAGTGGCTTACCACCTGGAAAAGCGGTGAGTGTTTGTTCGATACACCAATCAAACTCTTCGTCACTAAGGCCTTTCCATGCAAAAACAGGGAATCCAGCTTTCGCAATCGCGCACGCTGCATGGTCCTGTGTGCTAAAGATATTACAACTACTCCAGCTAACTTCTGCTCCTAGTATTGCAAGGGTTTCAATAAGCACTGCTGTCTGAATAGTCATATGCAAACACCCTGCAATGCGGCTACCTGCAAGTGGCTTTGATGGTCCATACTTTTCACGCAACGCCATCAGTCCTGGCATTTCATTCTCAGCGAGTGTTATTTCTTTGCGACCAAATGCAGCCAATCGTTCAAACTCTTCAGGTGAGCATTCTAAAACTTTATATGGGACAGACATAGATGAGAGTGGGAAATTCGAGTCGAATTGTACGCAATGGTTCCAATTTTACCCAGGGAATACAGGCAATTTTTCTCCATATGTCATCTCTGCTCTAGCCCAGACTGCATCATGGTCACAATGGTCTATAAGCGTTCCTTCGAGCTCTACAGCCAAAGACCCCATGGCATTTGCAAGTCTTAGTGAATCGATACGAGACCAACCAGACTTCATTCCAGCAAGCAAACCTGCTCTAAATGCATCTCCTGCACCTGTTGGGTTTACGACCTTTTCTGGAGGACATGGCCCAATGTTTAGTGCTCCATCTTCACAAAAGCACGTCACACCACTTTCACCACGCGTTACAATGAGCATAGGAGTTTTTAGTAATGCATTCTCTTCTGTGATATTTAGCCTCTCAGAGATAAGACCCCACTCATACTCGTTTGCAATAAGCCCTGCACTGTTCTCTATACCAAAGCGTAATTCATCATTACTAAGAGAGATCACCTGCTGCCCTGGATCAAACAGATATGGCACAGCGTTATCTTTGCACCAATGCACTGCCGCATTCATAAGCACAGCATTTCGTGGGCTGACAATGGCATATGCAATATCTTCTTTCCTGTCAGTAATATCCGGCCATTGCCCATCGGCATCTGCACCAGGATGGAAGAAAGTGATCTGACGCTCTCCTGTATCTGTTCCAATAATTGCTGTCGCAGTGACATGATTTTCTAACTTCTCTACAAATTCAGTAGCAATACCTCGCTCTTCGAGAAGTGCCTTATATGCTCCACCATCAGACCCAACGGTCGAAACAAGGAGTGGATCGACACCTAAAAGCTTCAGATTCCATGCGATATTTGCCCCAGTCCCTCCATGATGGCGTTCAAAACGAGGAGAAAAGAAACTTACAGATAGCTCTGAGAGTGCATTAGGGTCAATAGCATCGGCAAACGAGCCATCATATCCGAGCATGACATCATACGCCGTTGATCCAGTTACAAGTATTTTCATCGCAGAAATATTAACACTTTTTTCCCTTACCCCTTAATACTTACCCCTTAATACTGTTAGAATCATTGCAACATGAAGATCACCGTCATTGGTACCGGCTACGTAGGACTCGTCTCAGCGGTCTGTTTTGCAGAACTGGGACACAGTGTTATTGGTGTCGATATCGACGAAGCAAAAGTTGCAAAGTTAAAGGATGGAGTCAGCCCAATCTACGAACCAGAACTCGATGACCTCCTTAAAAGAAATATTGATGCAGGTCGCATCTCTTTCACTGCAGACATTACCACTGCTCTACCGGAAACTCAGGTTGTTTTCTCTGCAGTGGCCACTCCTCCAAACGAAGACTTTAGTGCAGACTTACGCGCCGTATTTATTGTTGCAGAAACTGTAGCGACCCATGCAGGAAGCGACATCGTCTTTGTAAACAAGTCCACAGTTCCTGTTGGAACAGGTGAGAAGTGTGAAGACATTATTAAAAAGAAACTCGAAGAGAGAAATTCAGATGTAAAAATTGCAGTCGTTAGTAATCCCGAGTTCCTTCGTGAAGGACACGCCATTCACGACACCATGCAGCCAGACCGTATTGTGGTTGGCCTTAATGGGTACGAATGGGCAAAGACACTAATGGAAGACATCTATAAGCCACTAACCCGAACAGGAAAACCAATCCTTTGGATGAAGCGTGAGAGCGCAGAGATTGTGAAGTATGCAAGTAACGGATTCCTCGCGAATAAGATCTCTTTTATCAACATGCTTTCAGAACTCTGCGAAGCAACAGGTGGAAACATCAGGGACATTGCAAAAGGAATGGGAATGGACGACCGCATCGGTCCTCGGTTCCTTCAGTCTGGTATCGGATACGGTGGAAGCTGTTTCCCGAAAGACGTCAAAGCTCTTATTGCTTTGAGCCGAGAAACTGGTGTGCCACTCCCTCTTATCGAGGCAACACATAACATTAACCAGTACCAGCGTGAGCGCTACTTCAAAAAAATTCTAAAAGCACTACCTGCAAATGCAACTGTTGGAATCTGGGGACTATCATTCAAGCCTCGTACAGACGACATGCGCGAAGCACCAAGCCTAGACCTCATTCCTCTTCTACTAGAGGCAGGTCACACCGTACGTGTATTCGATCCAATTGCGATGGATAACGCAAAGGGAATGGTAAAAGGAGAAGTGACGTGGTCTGATAATATGATGGATGCCATCACAGATGCAGATGCGACAATCCTTCTCACCGAATGGGACGAGTTCAGGGGAATCAACCTTAAAAAGCTAAAAGAAGTAATGAAAGGAAACGACCTCTTTGATGGTAGAAACATTTACGACCCTGAAGAGGTAGAAACAGCCGGACTCGTGTACCATGGTATCGGAATAGTATGAAAATTCTCCTAACAGGATCGGCAGGATTCATTGGTTTTCACACAGCCAAAAAGCTTCTCGCACGTGGAGACACAATTGTAGGATTCGATAACTTTAACGAATACTACGACCCGACACTCAAAGCTGCCAGAAACACGATCCTTGAAGAGAGCGGTAATTTCCAAGTCATTCGTGGAGACCTTAAAAATACAGACGACTTGCGTAAAGCGTTCGACCTCATTGGTGGAGGTGATGACACACGTGTATGCCATCTAGCAGCCCAAGCAGGAGTACGTCACTCTATTGAAAACCCAGACGAGTTTATCCAAGACAACATTCAAGGAACAAACAATGTGATGGAGCTCTGCAAAGAGTACGGCGTTGGAGGACTGACATACGCTAGTAGTAGCTCTATCTACGGAGACAACGAGCAGAGCCCATTTAGCGAAGAACATAAGTCAGACTCTCCTCTGTCACTCTATGGCATGACAAAAAAGTGCAACGAACTTCAGGCTTTCACATACTACAAACTCCATGGTCTCAAGAGTACGGGTCTTCGGTTCTTCACAGTCTACGGACCATACGGACGCCCAGACATGGCGCTCTTCCTGTTTGCCAACTGGATTACAAAAGGCGAGCCAATGCAGGTGTTCGGAGAAGGAAAGATGCAACGCGACTTCACATACGTCGACGACATTGCAGATGGGATCATCGCAGCGCTCGACAAAAACTACGACTACGAAGTGTTTAACCTTGGTGGAGGACACACAGAAGAACTCATGGACTACATTACAACCCTTGAAGAATCACTCGGTAAAGTTGGTGAAAAAGAAATGCTCCCTATGCAACAAGGAGACGTTGTTGCAACATCTGCAGATATTTCGAAGGCCCAGCGTATGCTTGGCTACAATCCAAAGACACAGATAAAAGAAGGTATTCCAAAGTTTGTAGAGTGGTACAAAGAGTATTATCAAGTTTGAAAAGATTACGAAGAGTACAACGATGACAAGGATAACAAAGATTCCCTGTACTCCTTACTTTCGTCTAACCCACACCTCTGTCGCAGTGTTCCCTATTTGATAAAACCCGTAACTACCTACACCCGGACAAGCATCTAAGCACACGACAGCTTTTGCCTTAGAAAGTAACGATGGCGTGTAACGCATAACAGTGCCTTCACTTTCATACTGCCATTCATGCCCAAAGCTCCCGCTGATAAGCACGATCCCTTCGGACTGCAACTGATTAACCATTGTCATAACTGTGCGTGCTGGCGACGGGTAAAACGCCAAAGACGCATGAGCAAACATCCACACACTCACGACAATCTGTAACGCTAAAAGCGATGCCGACTTCTTTAGTACCGCAGGGTATGCAATGACGCCCCCGATAAGAAGTGGCAAAAATAAAATTGCATAGTATCCACGAAACGACGTCATCAAAAAGAGAAACACCAACGCAATACTTCCGAGCAATGCGTAATTCTTACTACGCACAATTCCAACGACACCCGCAATGCTCAGCACCACACTCCCAGACGTTAACCAAGAACCAAGAACCATCTGCAGAGTATCGACCAAGGCCATGTGCGTATTCTGCCCTCCAGCATTAAGGAAACTGGCAGCTGCCAATGGGTTTGTACTGACATACAACACTGTCAGGGCGATAGGAACACCGACCGCAAGAATAGTCTGAACAAACGGTAATCGCATACGCCAAAATATTGCGAGCACAAGTGGTCCAAAGAGTACTGCCTGATACGCTGTAAAAAGCGACGCTAACCAAAAGAGAGCTATCCACCCGGCATAGGACTTCTGGTCTTCTGTATTAAGCCATAACCATACAAACACTAGTCCTTGAAGGGCCGTAATCGGTGCCATCATTATCGTTCCAGATTGGAAAATAATAGAGGAAGCAAAAATCCACAAACCACAAATAGTAAGCCTCTGCTCAGGCGAGAAACCAGTACTCATACGAACTAGCAGCCACACTGCCTGCACCAGGAGTGTTGCAAGTAGTACGCGCCAGAACATTTCTTGGAACTCTAAAAACTCTGTTGCCTCCATAACACTCCGCATAAGAGGTGGATGTGGATACGGAATATCAAGCAAGTACTTTGCTTCATCTGTACGCACAGAAGAAAGCCCTTGGTACAGTGCTAAAAGCACTGCATACGCCTGGAGGCCGACAATAATTAAGAGGCGTTGCATAATGTGAGGGAACCAGATTTCTGATCAATAACAAAGCATTCACTACTGTCATTCCCCCTGTTATACGACCGATACATAACTCGAATAGTGTCATCTGTAATGCTCTGTATGGAAACACCCGACAGAAGCCAGCCTTCTCGCGCTGCAGTTGCCTGCAAAAGAACCTGCGTACGAGACCGCAGTGCAGAGTCTGCATACAAAGGAGACAAAGCATACAGCTGAACACACAACACCACTCCGATGACGCTCTGCGCCACCCAGAGGATGTGCCACTGATAACGATTTAGTCTTTCCATGCGAACATTTTACTCATCGTGTAATTCCAAACGACTCCGGTAAATGCACCAATGATCACTGCAGATAACTCTGGCCATGCCAAAGTGAACAAGTACGAACTCACAGCATAATTCGCTAGAGCCCCGAACAAGCACGCACCGTTAAATTTCAAAAATCCTATAAATGCAGACAGTCCTTTTAGTCTTGCATGCGCAAACGTCCACGCGTTATTCAGCAAGAAGTTAAAGACGATGGCAACCTCCGTAGCTCCAATAACTGCTAAACCAAATCCCATAACAGTTAAGTCTCCTCCTTCTCGAATAACCGCAGAAAAAGCCAAGTACGCAGACACATGTACAACAACACCAAGTGCACCGACAATGCAGTACTTCACAAATGTCAGTGGAATGTAACGACCAACCGTCACATCATAAAGGTATTCCAAAAACTCGATCTGCACCCTACGAGAAAGCTTGCTTTCTCCATGTAACCTTGTAGAAAATGTAAACGGAATTTCTTCAACGAGCGTTTCTTTTGGGACACACACAAGTAGGTCGAGAAGGATCTTAAATCCTTTAGGGTTTAACTGCTTCGCCGTACTGTGAAAGAGCTCTCTGCGAATGGCAAAAAATCCACTCATCGGATCTTTTACTTTTACTCGGCACACTTTCAATGCAAGCGACGTTGCAACCCTGCTCATCAAATGCCGTCTCTCGTCCCACTCACCAACGCTTCCTCCTTCGATGTAGCGTGACCCAATAACCATTCCATTCTTACGCATGACAGACTCGTATATACGTGGCAAAACGCTCATATCATGCTGTCCGTCTGCATCCATAACAGCCAAAACCTCTCCTTTCGCGGACAGAAATCCTTCAATAACCGCAGAGCTGAGCCCGCGACGTCCAACCCGCCTGATAACGTGAATATCGTCTATATCATGCCCGATCTCCTGTGCAATCCTCCAGGTCTCATCTGGGCTATCATCGTCCACAATGATGATTTCATGCGGAATACCCTTCAAGACCTCTTCAAGCTTTGGAAGAAGCTCTGGCAGGTTCTTGGCCTCATTAAATGTTGGCAATATAAGAGAAAGCATCACGAATAGCGTAGCAGGAATATGGGGAAAAATCCCGTAATACTTACCCCTTACCCCTTACCCCATGCCCTAAGAATTGTTAAACTATAACAGTATGCGTATTCTTGTAACTGGAAGCAGCGGCACAATTGGCACACGTCTCTGTGAAAAGCTCTTGGAGCAGGGTCACGAAGTTATTGGTGCTGACTGGGAACCATGCAAGTGGAACCAGGTAGTAGAAGACTTACGTATCGATATCGACCTACGACACAAGGAAGAATTTGGAAAACTCCCAACAGATGTCGACCTTATTATTCATCTTGCTGCAAATGCTCGTGTCTACGAACTTGTTGAGAACCCAGACCGCGCAATGGACAACTTCATCGACACATTTAACATATTGGAACACGCACGAACAAACGGTATTAAAAGAATGATGTTCGCTTCTTCCCGTGAAACCTACGGAAACATTCACCTCCCAGAAGGAGAGAAGTATACAGAAGACAAAGCACACTTTATGACATGCGAGAGTCCATACACTGCAAGTAAGATTGGCGGAGAGGCTCTTTTTGAAGCGTACAAGCGCTGTTACAACATTGAAACGATCATCTTCCGCTTTAGTAACGTCTACGGCATGTACGACGATTCTATTCGTGTTGTGCCACTCTTCTACCGCCAGGCAAAAGCCAACGAGAAGATGCTCGTCTTCGGCAAAGACAAATGTCTCGATTTCACGTACATAGATGACTGCGTAGGAGGCATTGCAAAAGCTATCGAGCACTTTGAAGAGGCTAAGAACGACACCTACAACCTAGCGTTTGGGGAAGGGACAACTATTATGAAGCTAGCCGAAAGTGTTATAGAGCTTCTTGGAAGTAGCTCGACCATTGAAGCTACCTCTTCTAGAATCGGTGAAGTCACGCATTACATCGCAGATATCTCTAAGGCCAAGAAGGCCTTTGGATACGACCCTAAAGTAAGCTTTGATGAAGGAATTCGACGTAGTATGGAGTGGTATGAGGCAAATACGTAGATATTGACATATGCATAAATAGTTGTAGAATGTTCAAACTATGAATACCCCTACACCAGAAGATCAACCATTTCTTAGTCCTGAAGAATATATCCGAAGGATGCAAGAGAGCTCCGAGCCAGCAAGAGATCAAGAAGCTGCAGATTCTTTTTTCAGCTCCCCTGATGCTATGCGTGATTTATTCAGCGCAAAGCCAGCAAAACCTACTTCATCACTAGATCCTCAGACAAGAAACGAGATTAAACTTGCATCACAAATCGAATCAATCCAAGCGGATTTTTATACATTTGAAGAAAAAATAATGAGTAGACTTTCTCCAAATGATGAACGATATAATTCACTCAAGGAGCCTTTTGACATCATGCGTAATAATGAAAATAATCCACTGAAAAACAGCGCAGTTGTAGAGAGGCTAGCAGCACAAAAAAATATCTCTGTCCCTGAAATGACATTAGGATCCCTGAAGGATACTCGACACTTTTCGTACGGACCAATGCCAGAAAATACTGCACAGGGACACATGCTCTACGCAGGCTTCGCTCCAACACATCAAATGATAGCCTTTCGTTCGGATGCTCAATTTAATGACTTTGACAACCTTATCTTTCACCATGAACTTCGACATGTCGGTCACTTTGGAAACCGTCGAAAAGAAATGGGCGACGCGCAGTATTTTCAATTAATTTTTGCACAACATCAAAAGCCATACTCATTCTTAGAGGATGAGCTCGATGCATATGCAGGGGAATTAGAAGCACTGAATGTACTTATGAATGGAAAACTAAAAGCTCTTGGAAAAGAGGGATTCGAGGAAATGAAGAAAGAATTAAAACTAAGACAAGACCAACATCTTACTGCATTTTTCTTGGCAAGAATGTCAGAAGAGTACTACCAACCAAAAGCAGAAGGTGAACAGTACTCCCAAGCATTTATCAATTTCATCATGCTTACACAACGGCACGATGGCTACGAAATCTACTCTATGCGAGAGGGTAGAGTATGTGAATTACAGCAATAAGAATAAACCTCTTCATTGAGAAGATTTTGCTTACAATTGATGTTTATGAGGCAAATTCTTAGATATTGACATAAATAATATATATAGTAATATATATATATGAATGCAGAAAAATCATCCAATGAATCACCAAAAGATGAAAAGTATCATGGTGAACCAATTGAAATGACTAATATAGAAGCGCTATTTGCATCTGGTGAAATAGAAGATGTTCTTAAGGAGGCTAAATTACCAATGTCTCCAACCGAACTCCCTGACATCGCTGCAGTGCAAAAGCATAAGGCCAATCGGAAGCGCATTCCACCACAACGACCAGACCATAGAAAGAAGAAGAAATTCGTAGTCAATAGAAGAAGAAAAGGACGACAATAATTATGAACACCAACTCACAAAATCCTGGCACACCAGAAGAAGAATCTAATGCATCAGACGCAAGTTCTGCAGATGCATTCTTTAGTGAAAACTTAGACTTTCTTGCAATATTAGGAGAAACACAGCAGAAAATTGCTACGCAATCAGGCACTTTGAATGCGTAATACTCTGGACAGACTGTAGAATCAGATCCAGCAAGTAACATTCTCTCTTCAGCAGTACGAGCTCGCATAAGTTCTATAGGAAAAATTGCAGATATCTCTAAAGCGAAGAAGGCATTCGGATATAACCCTAAAACAAGCTTTGAAGACGGAATTCGGCGTAGTATGGAGTGGTATGAGGCAAATTCTTAAGTATTGACATATTAAAAATAAAGTATAATATATATTAATATGACGCTTAATGAATTCCCTGACCAAGAAGGAATCGATAGCTTTTTTACAGAAGTAAACACTTCTCAGATAGACATGCTATCAACGGAACAGGCAGCAGCTATTGCACGTACTATTAATACTGAAGATACGCCAAAACGAAATCCAGAAGTTACTGTAAATGATATCAGGCAGTTAAGCGGATCACTTGATCAATTACATGATGGCCTCGATAGAGATGCGCCATCAATGCGAATGGACAAGGCATTCGCTGCAGCACAAAAAGTGATTCCAGATATTGCGTCGCAATTCACAAACGACGAACTCTCCAACCTAAGAAATGCAACCCCCGAAACATGTAAGCAGCTGCTTTATGCTGTAGATCGCATTATGTATGGAAGCGAAATGGAACAAACATTGGATGTCTTAAAAATGGCAGTGCCACACCATATGTCAGATGAGGTTCTTGCAAAAATGCCACCCCCTGAAAGAGCTCATCTACAAAAAATAGCTACCATGCTGCAAGACAGTCTTTCGGGACCACATAGAAATTCTTATCACAATAGGCACACACGTCGTACAGACCACGAACAGGTGACGAAAGATAATACGGACGCATCCATGGGGGGATTGACTATGCTTCATGCAAACCCCAACCGCATTGAATTTGCATATTTCATGGAAGAGGACATAGGTGTAGCTGCTTGGGGAAGTCTATCGAGAACAATGCACCTAGCTGATGATCAAGATTTTTCGAATATCCTCTTTATGTCTACCTTAGCCCATGAAAGTGCACACGTATTACAATCAAATGCATTCATAGAAAAAATAGGATCACACGAAGAGGCAATGCGTTTACTAAAGATGCAAGACGATCAAAAAGGGAATAAAGGGTGGATATTACCATTTGAAGCAGAGGCCTATTGGATTGAATTTGCATTCATTGCAGCAATGGTCGGAAGCCAGCCAATAAAAGAGTTTTTTGCTAATCAAGAAGTAACAAATCCAGCAGAGCAAAGTGAGATTATCCTTGCTCTAGATGCCTGGAAGAAATTTAGCGATAAGCCAAAAATAGATGGTGAATTGTACCCTCAAGGATTTAAAGACTATATACACAAAATGCTAAGTAAATTCAGTAAAAGGTTATTGAATGTTCATGATGATGGATCTGTCACTCTCATCGCCTAGAGGTATTACTTCTTCTCTTCGTGATAAACCCTCTCAGCATTAACCTCCCAAATGTTCATGTTGTTGCTAACACCTGCAACAATGTTATCAACCGCAGTCATTGCTGTAAGCATACTGTGATCCTGGTTGTTGTATCTGTGCATTCCATTACGTCCAATAAGGAAGAGGTTTGGAATAGTGAGTGACCAGTCACGAATAACATCGAGTTGATCGTATGTTCCAAAGTACGCAGGATATGCCTTCTTCATGCGCAAAACACAGGCATCTTCGACATCCTCTTTCTTCAAGAATTTAATCTGTTCAAGCTCAGCTATCCCCTGTTCTATCATCGTCTCATCTGGCTTTACCCAGAGCTCATCGCCTTCGTCGACAAAGTATTCAAGTCCTATCCACACGTTCTTCTTATGGTCGTTTAACATATACGGACTCCAGTTATTAAAGATCTGAATACGCCCAACCTTCACCCCTCGGTCTTGTACATAGATCCAGTTATCTGGAACCTCGGTTGTTGGCTCTCCCCCCTTTTCTTCAACGTGCAACTTATTAAGGAGTAGTCCGACAGTCATGAAGTCTCTGTAGATGAGTCCTTTCGCAACTTCTTGTACATTGCTAGCAACTGCAGGCTGCATACCAGCAACCAAATGCCGTACTGGCATAGTAGAGAAGAAGTAATCACACTCTACTGTCTCTTTATTACCCGATGCATCAACAACCACAGCAGAAGTTACCTTGCCCTCTGCATGGTTCACGCTCTCTATCCTCTTTTGCATGTGCACTTGCCCACCACAGTCTTTTGCTTGCTCGGTCACCGTCTCCCACATTTGTCCTGGTCCAAACTTTGGGTAGAAGAAACGTGTGATAAGACTCGTCTCTCTCTCTTCTTGTTTCTTTGCAAACTCAGAACTAAACAAATCTTTTAGTGCATGAGAAACAGCACGTCGAAGCGATAGCCCTTTTATACGCTGTGCACCCCAGTCAGCTTTGATCTCCCCACATGGAACACCCCATACCTTTTCTGTGTAGTCTTCGAAGAATGTTTTATACAAACGCATTCCAAATCGATTAATCATAAATGCATCTAGGTACGTCTCGTCTTTATGTGGACGGATCTGAGCCCAGATGTAACTAAAGCCAATAAGTGTTGTGTTCACAAGTCCCAGTCTCCATGCGATATGAAGTGTGATACCAATCGGATACGGAAAGAAGTTTCGCTTAAAGTAGATACGAGAAATACGTGGCCGGTGCAGCATGACATTATCTTCTTTTTCTGGATCCGGGGCCTTCACTGTCTTCTTCTCTCCACTACACAAATACTCCATAACAGACTCAACTACGTAATCAATCTCGTGCTTCTTCTCTTCTGTGTCTGCTGCAGGATGTCCTTGAACAGGCATAATATTGAACCACCAATCCATCACACGCTCACTCTTACTAAAGAAGCGGTGAC
>ENA-OREN01004317-OREN01004317.1-marine-metagenome-genome-assembly--contig:-NODE-4317-length-12492-cov-4.055497_pt1 | contig 12492 bp, 27 predicted proteins | sample MGYA00248624_ERZ508555 | MGnify/ENA primary metagenome ERZ508555 (study PRJEB26222, sample SAMN06267773) | marine metagenome | isolation source: Saanich Inlet, British Columbia, Canada | place...
GGGTCTTTAAGATGGACCCATGTTAATAGGTCAAAAAAAGGTAATGTTTACCTTGTTCAATGGTCTAGAATTCTATACGAGGACGATGACATTGAAAAAGTACATAGGTTTCTAAAAATAAATAACGAGATTACATATAATGAATAAAATTTATATAATAATTATAGTATTCATACTTATTTCTCCAATATATGCTTATGTTGGTCCTGGAATGGGTGGAGGGTTAATCGCCACCATACTGGGTATACTTTTATCTATACTTTTATCTATTTTTGGGATTTTGTATTATCCTATTAAGAGATTTCTCAAAAATAGAAAATCAAAAAAATAATTAGAGTGTCTAGTCTTTTTTACGGATATATTAATTTTTTTGGTTAATCATATATTTCTAATTTTTTGTTGTATTCTTGCTATTGAAGTTTTTATCGGAGTTAGATTTATAACTCTTTTAAATTCAGTTTTAACGATTTCAAAAAAAGTATTTCGAGTTATTTCTTCATCAAAAATAAGTGACCATTGGAAAGAGAAAATGGTTCCTTATTACTCCTTCTCAATTTTTAAAATCTCTTTTTCTATGTTTCTTGTTCTAACATCAATAGTCATAACATTTTTTTTACCATCTATGATTAGTATATCTTTTATTGATTTTATTTTATCGTATACAGGTATAATTGAATCTTTATGTTTTTCATTTATTTACATAAAAGTAAGGTCAATATATTTTGAATAATTATTCATTTCTCGAACAATTATTACATAAAATTGTTCTATCATCCAAATTTTTAAAAGAGATGAGTTGTGATTTAGAAAAATATATTTTTTTAAAATTTTGTGATGATTATCCTGACAATCATGTATTTATAACAGGACTTGCCCGATCTGGTACAACTATTCTATTAAATTCAATTCACCAAACAAACATCTTTGGTTCATTAACATATGATGATATGCCATTTATACTTTCTCCAAATTTATGGTCAAAGATTAATGGGAATGGATTCCAGAAGGAATCTATTGAAAGAACCCATGGTGATGGTATAATAATTTCTACAAATTCACCCGAAGCATTCGAAGAAGTATTTTGGATGACATTTAAAAGTGATAATGAGGATTCACTTGATCAATTTTCTGAATATGTAAAATTAATTTTGTATAAAAAGGGGAAAGTCCGTTATTTAAGTAAAAACAATCAAAACGTTAAAAGAATAGATTTAATTAAAAGAGGCTTCCCAAATTCTAAAATACTGATACCCTTTCGGGACCCCTTACAACATTCATATTCTTTATTAGTACAACATAAAAGGTTTACAGAAAAACAAGAAAAAGATGAATTCATTCGAAGTTATATGAAATGGATAGGACATAGTGAATTCGGTATTGATTATGAACCTATTATGAATAAAGAAATAAAATATAATAATTTTAATGAATTAAATCATTGGCTTGAACAATGGTTATTCTTATATCAAAAATTATATTATTATAAAACTGATAATAAGATTTTGTTTATATGTTATGAAGATTTGTGTGAAAATGATCTCGTATGGGATTCTATCCAATCTTTTATTGGTATTAATGATAAAAAAGATTTAGAATTTATTAAATCAACAAAAGAAATCAGATTACCCTATAATGAAGATTTGTATAATAAATGTTTATCAATTTATCAGAAATTAAAAGATTTACTTTGATTGAAATATAACTTTTTATACAAAAAAATGGTATTAGATCACTCCCTTAAAGAGTACAAATATTTCACTTTCCAAAAGCCTCCGAACCTCATATGGATAGGTAATCTGACTGGTTTTTATTTACAGGACAATCAACTTTCAGGTATTACCCCTGATGAAATTTGTAATCCAACACAATTAGTAGTGAATTTAGAAAACAACCAACTCTGTCCTCCATATCCATCTTGTATTGAAGATTATGTGGGAGAACAGGATACGAGTGATTGTGATTAAATGAAAAAACTCTACCCATTTTTATCTGTATTATTTTTGATTTATTGGAGTTGTGAAGAAGAATGAAAAAATAAAAAAGTAAGGATGCATGAGATGAGAAAATATTGGGATAAAATTCCACCAAAGTATCGAAAACGATTAGTAAATCTATTTTATTTCTTATTGGTTATTTGGGGTATGTGGATGATGTGGAGTGTTCGGTAGTAATGGAAATGATGGGGATGATGGTGTAGTTAATATAAATACCGAAATAATCACACCAACAGAATAATTTATTCTTTACTCAATTTCTCCAAAGCTTTATAGCTCAATAAATAACCTTCTCCTTTACACTCCATTACATCATCAACATCTCCTATCTTCCATAATTCATTAGGATTATCTGTTGGTTTTAGGTCTAATACTCTCATCATCTCTCCTACATTTACAATATCTGCGAGAGTTTCACACATCTCACCTTTATCAAATACAACAAAGCAGATTGTTTCTCCATCTTCGTTGTAAATCTTTAACTCTCCATCTTGAAAACCTTCCTTAAAATCCATAGTGCTCACTAAAACATCTTTCTTTGTTATAGTCCACTCACCATTCTCTAATCCATCTTTATATTGACCTACATATCTGTAGCCCTTATGGAAATGTAATCCTTCTTCTATCATATCATCTTCCTCAAATCATTATTAGCCTTTACTACTGATTTCATATAAGGGATAATTTTTCTAACAACTTTACGAGTGTATTTCTTTATCCAAAAATTATGAAATGTAAAATCTGTAATGATAGTGGTAAGTGTAGGAATAATATAAACCATCCTAACTATGACCCCGAAATCAACGACATTTATGATTGTACTGATTATGTTGAACCTAATTGGATGTTGAATTGGATTAAACGATTACAGAAAAAATGGAATGAAGATTATGTAAGTGATTTCGTGAAATGGAGTTCTTCTCATTCTTCACCTAAAAATTCAAATCCTAACTCTAACTCGTAATATATCGGCTAACTTGTATAGTTAGTATTCTGTTATTCCATTAGTTAGTGAAAAGTAATATAGGTTAGAGTTCTGTTGATTATGTATTGAGTGAAAAAGTGGTGTAATTCAGTGGTGTAAAATCAGCTATTACACAACGGACAAATGTCCTGATTTCTTTTCCGTTTTTTACTAATTCCCTGACCAGATTGATTAGGACACCAGAAACCATACAACTTCGCCCACTTCCTAAATGTCTTGAAATCACAACCAACTAACATACTTGCTTGTCTCATACTTGGGGTATTCATTACTGCGTGTTTTATTCTACCAATCCAAGGCTGTCGTCTTTCAAAATTAGAACGGGGTGGAACAACATATTTTACTTCATCAGTATTCTCTGGTAATGGAACATAAATACCCATTATTCTTTTTCCGTTATTCTACTTGGTATATCTGGTATTGGATGTTCTAACGAAACGGGTAATGTTCCCTTTTTAGTATCAATCACAATACCACCATATCTTTCAACTTGAGCAATCATCAGACCTAAACTCCAACGAGAAGAATTGAAATCATAATCATCAGGAAATTCAAAGTGTCCTTGTTCATAACTCCATCTCACCCATTTCAAATGGTCCTCAAATAAATACTCGTCTGTTAGTTGTTTTGCTTCCTTATATGCTTCAATAATCTCTTTCATCATTTCGGTAGGATTATCAGGTGTATCATTATCAGTAGGTTTATTCTCTAATAACCCATGTAATCTCGTAGCGAACCTTTTATCCTTACTTACACCCATTTACTAAAACTCCCGTATTGTAATCTTTTATGAAATTTCTTCTCATCAAAATCATCTCTGGTTATTTCCTTTTCAAATTCAGTAAAAGTTAGTTTGGGATACTTTTTCTTAAATCGTTTGAAAACTCCATGTATGTATTTTTTTTCATCTTCCAAGTTAGACATCAAGTTTCTCCATTAAATAACCTTCACCCTTAAAACCCATTTCATCATCATCTATATTATTTACTTTCCATATATCAACATAATTATTACTTAAATCTTCTAAAACTCTCGTTATCTCTTTCACATTTATTATATCAGCTAAAGTATCCACCTTCTCCCCTTTATCATACACAACCAAACATATAACGACACCAAGCTCGTTGTAAATCTTAAGTTCTCCATCTTGGAGACCTTTCTTAAAATCCATAGTACTCACTAAAACATCATTAGTATTTGTGATTATCCACTCACCCTCTTCTAATCTGTTTTTATACTGACCTTTATACTTATACCCCAAATGGTAATGTAATCCATTTTCTATCATATCATCTTCCGTCCAGTACATCTTCTTCTTACCACCAACAATAGTTTCACCACTATAAACTCTATCTGTTAGTTTCTTCTTATTCATACCACACCTATTATTTTTTTCCAATCTTCTTTACCAAACTTCAATTTGCTTATCATAGTATCCATAAAGAGATTTTCATTTTTCTCAACTTCTTTTTTGATTTCCTGTTCTCGTTTCATTACCAATTCTTCATCTTGATAATCTGGTAGGGGATTTTCTTTCTTCAATTTTTTATACAAAGATTTTTTCATTTCTTCTTTGTAATCCATCAAGTTTTCTTCAATCCGTTCATCTTTGAGTTTTGAAAAACAATACAAGATAAAACTTTCAATTATCTTTTCGGGGTCAATCCAATTATTCATCATATAAGTTTCCTCAATTCTCGGTTTGCTGATACAACCGATTTCAGTTTTGGAATAATCTTCCTCACCAATTTGCGAGTATATTTCTTTATCCAATCTGTAAATGTACCTTCCTTCATTTCTACTGGACTTATTTTATACCTTGAACCAATTAGAGACATTTTAGTTAGGTCATCTTTCAAGTTATTCAACAGAATTTTAGTTTGACGATTTACTTTGGTAAGAGCTGATGAGAATAATTCTCGGTAAGATACAGAAGAACGATAATGTTTCTTTTTCAGTATTCTAAAAACATACTTTTTTGTGGTTAGTGTTTCCTTACCCAACTTTTCTAAAATTGGTAATGTCGTGGATACAACTTCTTTATATTTATCTTCCATCGGTTTTAGGATTTCATTTTTTACTCGGTTGATTTCTTTGGTCAGTTCCCCAAGTTCATCAATTTTCTTTTTTATACTCTTGTCTAAATCTTCTGTAATCAAATCTTTTAGTTTTAGCATCTTATTACTCTCGTTCATATAGGTTTCCCAATCATCATCTTTATTCCAATTTTTCAACCATAATTCAAATCCATCAAGGTCTCCCTCATAATCATGTTTAACATCTTTACCATCAGTAGTTATACAACCCTTAAAGTGTTTAAACTTTCCCTGTAATAAATCATCTTCACAATTTTCATCTTCTTTCTCTCGTTCAATTCTTCCCTGATGTAATGAGATTAGATGTCGTAGTTCTTTGGCGTTCTTATCCCACCTTGTGAGTTTTTTTTGGTTTATCTCATTCATCATCTTCCATCTCCTTTACCACCTTCTCATTCAACATATTTTTTATACGTGGTGTAAATGCTTCTTCCAGTTTTTCACGAGCAATTTCTAATCCAACTTCTCTCCCGTAATTACAATATAGATTTATATGTCGTTGAAGTTCTTTCAATCGTTCATTCCAATATGTATATCCTTTATTCTTTGTAATAATGGATTGATTATTAGAACAAATGTTTATCAGTATTTCAAAATACTCATCTTGTAGTAATTCAATCTTGGTTTCTAATTTTTGTACCTTATCATCTACTACACCCATCTTACTTCATCTTTTACTTCTTCGTAAAATCTCCAATCAAGGTCTAACATTCTTGGTGATGCAACTACCTTATTTTTCAGTAGTTCTGCTTGGACATCCAATTTTGATAATCCTTTGTGTTCTAAACTTTTTATGTATTCCACCAATCCTAATCTTCGTATTCCTTTACTGGCGATGAATTGTTCTTTCGTTTTGTAAGTCATTGTAAATCTCTCCTGTATTGTGAATTATTTATTTCACTAATAAATATAAACTTTTATTGTTTTCGTCATACTTATTTACTGATGGAACTGAACAAACTAAATGGAATTATTATTGACGATTTCTCAAACTAATCACTATTTATAGTAGATAAGAGCATCACCATTAAAGAAATTAAATCAGTTATTCAAAACTTATTATTTGAAGTTATTTGAAGAGTTTGAGTGAGATGAGATGTTCGTTAGAACATCTCTCAAAACTGAACGAAGTGAAGTTTTGTATGGTATGTAGCAAGTAGCAATTAGAAATAAATGTTGGTAGTTAGATTTCAGGGTTTCAGTAAGAGAAAGGGAAACTCTGCTAATTTTGTCTTACAACAAAATCAACCAGTATAATAGTAGGTAAATAATTATGAAATTAGCAGTCAGGAAACAGAAACAACGATACGAATATATTTTTTATCAAGACACCCCCGAAGAATTAGATACTAACCCCGATGAACTTTCAGTTGAATATGAAGAACTCAAACATTTATGGCGTAAGAATTGTGGTAGATATAAAACAAATCCTAATCATCATTTTCACATTAGTCGTGGAATGATACGAGATAACCAAGTTTTTCAAATATCCGAGATTACTGATAATTGGAAAATTGATAATCCACCCAAGTTTTATGTTATTAGAGAGATCCACAAGCAAGGAAACCATAAGTTCGTAGATATGGCAGAACTCTACTTCTGTCCTCATTGTGAAGTGTATTGTAGAAGTCAAAATAGTATTGTACTTCCATTTAAGTTGTGGAAAAAACTTGAACTATCTAATCTACCCGTATCAAATCCCATCCCAGAAATAACTTCCTAAAAGGAAAGACACATACACCACTTTCACTGCTTACCTAAACACATCCCATACACTTTTGTATAGGTGAAATTTTATCAGAGAAATGCATAATGGTTCAGGCGGATTTTTATATTTGATTTGAAAGTTGGGAAACCAGATGAAGATTGAAATTCAATTAAATCAGATTACTCTTTTAATTAAAAGGTCTGTGTCTTTTAGATGGGTTTTTTGTTTGTGGAATGATGTGTAGATTTGGGTTTAAATTAAAGGAGATTATTATGAGCAAACTAGCCCCTTGGAAAAAAGATGGAATATCTACTCAATGGTATGATAATGGACAGAAGTGGTCAGAAATAACTTACAAGAATGAAGAAAAAAATGGATTAGAGACTTATTATCATGGTAATGGACAGAAGAATAGTGAAGGAACTTATAAGGATGGGAAAAAAGAAGGGAAATGGACTTATTGGGATTTTGATGGGAATCAAATAAACTGGGAAAGTTACAAGAATGGATTTTTAATGGATGATTCTATGCGTCATTCAATCATAAATCTTCTAAAAGAACGTGGCACAAAGATGCCCGCATCAGACATTGATGCCCACTTAAAGCACCAAAATGTTTATGAAATAAAACAACTATGCAAAGAATTATATAATCACGGTAAGATAAGCTTTGCTGGCAATGGAAGATATTTTGTTTTAACTGAAGAGAAGGAGAAACCTAAGAAGGCTTCAGCAGCTAAGCCTAAGAAAGTTGATGTAAAAGCAGAACTAAAGAAATATAAAGAAATGCTGGATGATGGCTTAATCACTCAAGAAGAATATGATACCAAGCGAAAACAAATACTTGGCTTATAATACTAACCTTTAACATCAAGCCCCACATTCGTGGGGTTTTTTGTTTGTGGGATGATGTGTAGATTTGGGAATGACCAAAACTGAACTGAAAGAGAAATAATATGAACGAACTTGAACTTATACTTTTATTGGGGGTGATGTTTTGGGGGCCGATTCTGTTTTTTGTATTTCGGAAAAACAAGAAGGTGATCCAGAAAAGAGAAACAACCATGAGGCGTATAGAAGAACTGAAAGAATTAGGACAACTTAAAAAGGACGGAATAATTACAAAGGAAGAGTTTAACCAAAAGAAAAAAGAACTACTTTCTCAAAACTCTCCTTCTACTGAGTCCGTCTCTAAAACTCCCGGGAAGAGGGGTTTGTTTGCAAGAGCACTTGAAAGTACTTTTAATAGTAGAATGGAAAAAGTATCAAAAGAGGCAGAAAAAGTTCAAAAAGGATATAGTGAGGTTCACGAGTTAAAACGATTAAGGAATAGCGGTGTTTTAACAAAAAAAGAATATGAAACACAATTGGAACAACTTAAAAAAAATAGTAACCCTATTACACCTGCATATATTGATTTTCATAAAGCGGATGATAAATTAACTAAGACTTTAAATAAACAGGCAAAAGCCCATGCAGCCCACGATCGTAAGTTCGGATCTAATGAAGAGCAAAGAGAGGAACAGAGAAAAAGGGAACTGGAAGCTCAGCGGACAAGGTTGAAGGAAAGATCAATACGATTAAAAAAACTTAAATCATCAATAATTAAATTATTGAAAAAACAAGGGACAAAAATTCCCGCAAGTGATATTGATGCTCATCTTAAGTATAAGAATGTTGATGAAGTCAAAAAGACTTGTGAGGAAATGTATCACGATGGTAGAATAGGTCGTACAGGTAATTACAGATATTTTGTTTTAACAAAAAAATAATCAGATTAAATATGATGTCAAAAAGAAAGAATTATTGGATTTAAAGTGATTACTCTTATCAGAACAATTCTATACGGTTCAGCAAAGTATTTAGGTGATTTGTCGGCTATTCTTAAAGGCAGAGTTATAGTTAGAATTTTTAGACGGATAGCAGGAAAAATAACTGGAAGAGGACTTGGGTGGTTTTTTAGGAAATTTTGAAATACACATTATTATTCATCCTATTATTCCAAACTCTACTATTTGGCCAAGACACTAAATCGTTCAGTATTGAAATGTTGAATGAACGAAACTACCCTATGACTATTGATACTAATGGAATTTATCATATCACTATTGATAATAAAACACAATCCATCTTTAAGATGAAAGGGATTACTAATGATAATGAGGGATACCATAAGATAACCTGGAAAACAAAAAACAAATATTCCTGGAGTGACGGAATGGCTACAGATTATTATCCTGTTGTGAACCCAGCCAGTTATACAAAGGATGGTGTTGGTTATTCTATGGCAGGGTTTATGCCTGAGATGAAGAATAGTTCTGTTGTGATTTACGGACATTATTATTCTTTAACTGATAGTGTTGTAATTCACATCCAATAATTCTTCCAATTCTGTCTCTTATATTTAATTAGATTTTAATAATGTTTAATTGGAGTTCATTATGAAGAAACTATTACCCATCATTCTTGGGATAGGTCTTTTGTTTTTTTACATAGGACGAATAGATAAGAGTGGTTCTACTCACTCTACATCAACTACATCAACTACATCAACTACATCAACTAAAAGTTTGATGACTGCAATGAACTACTTAAACGATATAAGTGAGATAGGTTGGTGGGAAGTAGATGATAATGATGTTTATATAAACTTTAATACTTTACCGAGTGATTGGAATATGATTGTTAGAGCAGTAGCATTAAAGGGAAATAAAACGACTAACTTTGGAGTGCATGTGTGGGTATTGAGTGGAAAACAAAAAGGTTGGAAACCGAGAGATGGCGGTCATATAAAACAAATTACAGCCCGATATGGTAAGATAGAATAATTTATTCTTTACTCAATTTCTCCAAATCTTTATACCTCAATAAATAACCTTCTCCCTTAAAACTATTTTCATCTTCATCTTCTATGTTATTGGTTTTCCATATATCAACATAATTATTACTTAAATCTTCTAAAACTCTCGTAATCTCTTTCACATTTATTATATCAGCTAAAGTATCCACCTTCTCACCTTTGGTATAAACGACTAAGCAGATTGTCTCTCCATCTTCGTTGTAAATCTTTAACTCTCCATCTTGAAATCCTTTCTTAAACTCCATATCACTTATTAAAACATCATTAGAATTTGTGATAATCCAAGTTCCATCTTCCAAACCATTTTTATACATTCCTTCGTATCTATATCCCAAGTGGTAATGTAATCCTTTTTCTATCATATCATCTTCCTTAAATCATTATTCGCCTTCACTATGACTTTCATATAAGGGAAAATCTTTCTCACAACTTTACGAGTGTATTTCTTTATCCAATCTGTAAAACTACTTTCTCTTATCTCAACTGGTTTCACTTGGAAACTTGCTGATACTTTAACCATCTTTTTTGTATCATCTAAAACTTGTTCCAAAATCCTTTTTACATTTTTATTTACTTTATCAAGGGCTCGGTTGAATCCTTCTTTATATTGAAATGATTGTCTTTCATATCCCTTTCGTATAATCCTTAAAATGTAATTATTTGTTTTATATTGTTCCTTACCCATCTTGTTTAACATAGGTAAAACATTATCAACTAACTCTCCGTATTTCTGTCGTAGTGGTTTCAGCTGTTTCTGTAATTCGTCAATCTCACGATCCAGTTGTCCTAACTCATCTATGTTCCTTTTAATGTCTTTATCTACATCTTCTGTTAGTGAGAGTAATTCTTTCATTTTTATCATAAATCTTCTCCATCCATCTCTATTTCCAATCTTCGTTTCCAATAAAAATGCTCTCCAATAGAAATCCACAACCGATATATTGAATAGTTCCATTTACAATTTTTACCGAACCATATCCAAATCCTATACATCAGTTTCTTCCCAATACTTTTCACTATCCATCATATCTCTCTGTATCATCAACCAATATAGTTGATGCCCATATTTTTCCATCGTATCAGTCGTAGATTTCCCAATCTTGTCTTTGACTGATGGTGTGAATGCCTTTTGGAACATCTTTATATTACTTGCCAATCCATCTACCAATCTTGTAGTATATTTTCTTAAATAACCTTTCTCCACCCCAACCGAATACCACTCTTTATATTCCATCACATACCCCTTTCATCTATCAAAGAATTAGTTCTTATGTCTCGTCCTTCTCCATCTGTAATGATGATATGATTGTATAAATGTATCTGCACAATTAGGGTCGCAAGTGATTCTAAATCTGTGGAATACTTTAAGTCCAAGTTTGTATCCGTATCATAATACCGACTAACAAATCTCTGCCTATCGTATTCATAATAATATTCGCCCACTTGTTCCAAATTCTCTTTATGAAACTTTAAGGCTTCTACTAAATCTGTAATTATGTCCTTGAAAGATTTTTGATTTGTTAGAAGCATTCCAGTTCTCACATCTTCTCCAAGTTCTTTTTCTCTTTCTAATCGTTTCTGTTGTTTGGTTATTAAATCTCGTAATTCTTTGGCATCATCATCCCACTTATCTTCTTTAACTCGTTTCTCCTTGATTGGATACACTACTTTTGATTGTTCCAAGAGTTCATAAATCTGTGTTCTAAATGTTTCAGTCATGAGGTTAGAACCATTGTGAAAAGTCACCAAACTTTCGTTGGTCGTTTTCATAATCTCTACCAACTTTATCTTTGTCTAATTCATTTATGTGGTCTAAAAAGGCAGAATAAGTCCATCCAACCAATTCTTTTCTTTTACTGAACCAATAATCGTGAAGAACACTACCAGCATTATACCTTTTTGTCCTTTCTTTTGACTTTAAGGCTCCATATTCCATCCAAAGTGGAACAATAGATTTTTTTATCTTACCCACTTTATATCTTCCTTCAATCTTTTATACAAATTCCAATTTGAACGAAATGAACGTGGATGGAACAAATCATTTTGTATGGCTTCTTCCTTGATTTCATCTTCGGATTTTCCTTCTACTATATTTTTCTGAATGAGATAGTGAATTTTACTTCCTCTCGTCCAACCTTGATGCTTGATTAGTGTTTCAATCGTCTTATACATATTTTTACTTCTCCATTGTGGTTCTACTATAAATAGTTGTTTAATAGTTAGTGGTTATTTTTATATCTCCAAACGTCCTCCAAGTGGGTTTGGTTTGTCTCCCCTCCAAGTTGGGTTGGTTGTCTCTGTTCGCTTTATTGCGTATTATTATATACTTGTTCTATTTTTGGATACACTCCACCTGATATGATATTCTTATCATTTTATTTTCTCCTATATGTTTATTGAAAGAGGTAGCTACCTTTAATCCTTCTTAAAGTTCATTTGGTTATTTTCATATTTCCAAACGCCCCCCAAGTTGGGTTGGTTGTCTCTGTTCTTATATAAGTATCTATTTTTTAAAAAATAAACACATTTTTCTACAAGTTTTTTTGTCTATTTGCTTATTAAACGGTTTACCCCAAGTATGGGTTTTAACACTGTGACCTTTATACGGAGTCAACTATATGATATGATATTGGAACGATATATGATATTATGATTGTAATACTTGGATAATGTGGGATAGGGGCGTTTAGGTATAGGTAATGGGTGGTAGAGTTGATAGTGATAATCTTTCTTACACTTTTAGCGAGAAAAACAGGTGTTAGGGATTTGTGAGTGATAGCTATTTCAGGTTATATTTAAATTTAAGATCCAAAACTCACAAAGGTTAGAGAAATGAAAAACACTTATGAA
>ENA-OREN01004321-OREN01004321.1-marine-metagenome-genome-assembly--contig:-NODE-4321-length-12483-cov-3.431485_pt1 | contig 12483 bp, 5 predicted proteins | sample MGYA00248624_ERZ508555 | MGnify/ENA primary metagenome ERZ508555 (study PRJEB26222, sample SAMN06267773) | marine metagenome | isolation source: Saanich Inlet, British Columbia, Canada | place...
GCGATTTTCTGGATGATCATCGCCGGGTTCCTTGGCATGTCGTCGAAGTTCACCGAGTGCACGCTTGGCCAAAAGTATCGTGAAACCCGACCTGATGGCCGTGTCATGGGAGGGGCGATGTTTTATCTACAGAACGGATTGGCTGAGGTCGGCAAACGCACTGGCGGAACGATCTATCAACCGCTTGGCAAGTTTTTGGCAGTTGCTTTTGCTATCTTGTGCATTGGTGGTTCGTTCGGAGGCGGTAATACATTCCAAGTAAACCAGTCGCTGAATGCGGTTCAAGAAACCATCCCATTCCTAAAGGAAGCATACGTTGTATACGACGGCGAAGAAAGACGCGAATTTGATGCCACGCCGGCCGGTCGTGAAGAAGCTACTAATTATGCTCGTGAGGTAGAGTCCAAGGTTCATCACAGGTACAACCAGTGGGTGTTTGGGTTGGTCATGGCGGTGCTGACCGGCCTGGTTATTATCGGAGGGATCAAGCGAATTGCGCTGACCGCCGAGAAGATTGTGCCGGCCATGTGCGGCATTTACCTGCTGACCTGCTTGGCGGTGTTGTTCATGCACGCTTCAGAAATTCCCGCTGCGTTTAAGACGATCATCGATAGTGCCTTCAACCCAAGTGCGGCCTGGGGCGGCTTCATCGGCGTGCTGGTGATCGGCTTCAAGCGGGCGGCGTTTTCCAATGAGGCCGGTGTTGGTTCGGCGGCGATTGCCCATTCGGCGGCCAGGACAAAGTACCCCGTTCGCGAGGGCATTGTGGCGTTGCTTGAGCCGTTCATTGATACGATTATTGTCTGCACCATGACCGGCTTGGTGATCGTCATTACTGGGCACTATGAGGGCGGCCCGGCGGCTGAGGCCGCCAAGCCGTTTGCCGATGCCAACAACGGCGCCGGCCTGACTTCGGCCGTGTTCAAGTCTGAGATTTTCTGGTTTCCATATATCCTTTCGGCAGCCGTGGTTTTGTTCGCCTTCAGCACGATGATATCGTGGTCTTATTACGGCGAGCGCTGTTGGGCGTGGTTATTTGGGGATGGATCGTCGATGGTCTACCGGTGCCTGTTCCTGCTGATGGTTTTCCTTGGGTCGATCATCACCTCGACTAACGTCCTCGACTTCGGAGATTTGATGATTCTAGGCATGGCGTTTCCGAATGTGCTTGGCCTCTACTTCCTTGCCGGCGGCGTGAAGTCCGACTTGAACGACTACCTCGACAAGCTGAAAAAAGGCGAGTTCGAAAAAACCCAGTAGCGCTTGCCCAAGTGCCGCCGGTTCACGGGTTGGCTTCAAACTTGAGACCGATAACTTGAAACTCCCAAGGTGAATCTCTTTCCCATTGTTGGTCGTGAGTTGCTGGTTGCCTCCCGAAGGAGGGAAACCCAGCTCATCCGTTTTGTCACGGCACTCACTGCCATTGTTGTTCTTGCGTGGATGTTCATTGTCATGCGGATGGATAATGCGCCGCCGCATCAATTCAGCCAGATCATTTTCGGCGTGATTGCCGGCTTTGCCTTTTTCTTCTGTAATCTGGCCGGCGTGAGACTGACGGCTGACACGCTCAGCGAGGAGAAGCGCAATGGCACGCTCGGACTGCTGTTCCTCACGAACCTGCGCGGGCTCGATGTGGTGCTGGGCAAGATGAGCGCCTGTTCATTGCAGGCGGTGTTTGGCCTGATGGCGGTGGCGCCAGTGATGATGGTGCCGCTGCTGATGGGAGGGGTGGATCCTGCGGAGGTGGGCCGGATGGTCGGGGTGCTGTTCGCGGCACTGTTCATGTCGCTCTCGGTGGGCATGGCCTGCTCGGCTTTATTCAAATCATCCAAGGCAGCGATCGGCGTGACGTTTCTCGTTATCCTCATACTCAACTTCGGGATCCCGGTCATCAGTATCGTGTTGGATGAGTATAACTACATCAGTAGTTCAGACTCTGAGTTTTTGGCCTGTTTCAGTTCTGGGCCGATGTTCCCGCTGGGATTCAGTAGTAACTTCTCTGGAAACTCGCCTTTGTTTTATCAGTCACTTGCGACTGCGCTCAGTGTTGGCATCGTGTCGCTTGGGTTTTCAGTTTGGTGGGCGCAGCGTGCCTGGCAGGATCGGGAGGCGAAGCCAAGTGCTGCCGCCAAGATGCGCCCGGTAGAAGCGATTTCGCGTAGAACCAAGCTACTCGACGATAACCCGGCTTATTGGCTGGGAGCGAGATGGCGATGGCGGCCCTTACTCGTTTGGGCGGCGGTGTTTGCCGGCTTCATGCTTTGGTTGTGGGGGTTGCTGGAGAACGGTAGGTGGGATGATGAGGAAAATCTGATGACGCTTTGGTGCACCTTCACCGGCTTTAAGCTGTGGATTGCCTCGGCGTCGTGCGACCGTTTCCGCGAGGATCGGCAGCAGGGATCACTCGAGTTGCTGCTGGCAACGCCACTGATCTACAGCGACTTCTCGCTTGGCCAAGCGCGGCGACTGCTGTGGCAGTTCGGCTGGCCGCTTAGCCTTGTGCTGGCTACTGTGCCGTTCATGATGGCTTACTCGGACAGCGATAGCTGGCCGATTTACTTTGTCGGCTTGGGGATGCTGGTGGCGGACATTTGGGTGATGCACTTTGTGGGCATGCAGTTGAGCCTGACCTCGCACAAGCCGACTTACAGCGGGAGTGGCGTAGCGCTCCGAATCCTGTTTCTCCCGTGGTTCATCTGGGGAGGAGTGATGCTGCTGATCGTCCTGAGTTCCCCACGGCGGCCGCCGGATTGGGTTGACGAATATTTCGTCATAGGGCTGTGGTTTTTTGTGGGGATTGCCAACAATCTTTTTTGGGGATTACGTTCGATGAACGACTTGAAAGCCAACTTCCGCCAAGTGGCCGCTCGTGCCGCCGGTGCCTGACCCTGTGCCCGTGACATGACCAGCCTGCCCATCGTCGAGCGCGAACTCGGGATTGCTTCCCGAAAGATCGGTTCGTGGCTGTCGCGCTGGATCATCGCCATAGCGGCGGTGTTGTTTGGAGGAGGTTGGCTGCTAATCGCCTCCCTGGAGGGCGGTATGATGAAGGGCGACATTTTTTTCGCCATCCTTGCTTGGGCCTGTTTCGCCTACTGCCTGCTCGCCGGCCTGTGGACGACTACCGGCACGCTCACGCGCGAGAAAACCGACGGCACGCTAGGACTGTTATTCCTCACAGATTTGCGCGGGTACGACGTGGTGCTGGGCAAGATGATCACCGCATCGATCAAGTCGTTTTACGGTGTGCTGGCGGTGCTGCCGGTTCTCGCGCTGCCGCTGCTGATGGGCGGCGTGACGAACGATCAACTCTGGCGAACCATCGGCGCGCTGCTGAACATTCTCATTTTTTCGCTCTCGTTGGGGATGTTTTTTTCGGCGCTCAGTTGGCACACAGGCCGGGCGATTTTTTGGACATTTTTTTCCCTGCTAGGCGTGACAATGCTGCCGCTGTTTTACCTTTGGAGCGGCGGCGGCTCGAGTTTCCTGCACTTTCTCAGCCCTGGGTTTGCCATGGCCAACGCCTCTGCCCCGGTGATCGGGGCGCCGGTGGCCGGTTTTGGAGGGTACTGGAGTTGGCTGGGCGGCGGTTTGGCCGTCTCGGCGGCGCTGCTCGCCTTGGCCTCGTGGATCATTCCGTATCGCTGGCGCGAAACCAAACTAAGAGAGCAGACCTCCCGATTGGCCAAGCGCCCGACCGGCGACGCGTCACGGCCAAGCGCCGTGCAGCAGGCAGCGCTGCTCGATGCCAACCCGGCCGGTTGGCTCGTGTGGCGCATGCGCACCTTCCGCGTGTCCCGGCGGTTGCTGCTGGTTTCGATGATCACAGTCGGAACGTTGCTGCTGGGCTACGCGGCGCTGGAAGGTGTTGCGCTTGACGACGAGTGGTGGGTGATGATGGGTATCTTGATTTGGGTGGCCTCGTTTTGGATTCGGCTCGAGGTGGCGCGACACGTGGTGACGACCATCCACGAGGCCAAGGCCAGCGGTGCGCTCGAGCAGATCCTCGTGACGCCGGTGGACGAGCGGCAATTCCGGCGTGGCCACTTCGCCGCGATGGCGAAGTTTTGGATGTGGCCGATGATCGTCCTGGCATCGCTCCCCTTGGCGGCGATCCTCCTAAGCATCGTCAGCGCCGGCTGGGTTTGGAATGAAACCTTGTTCGGCGTTTCCATCATGGGGCTGGTGAGCATCCTGTTCGTCGCTGTGTTCTTTGGCGATCTGTTTGCATTATACTACTCAGGCTGCTGGTTCGCGTTGCGAAGCAACAACTATTCAGCGGCATTTTGGAAGACGTTTGGGTTTGTCTATCTGCTGCCGACCATCGGGTCGGTATTTCTCTGCTGGCTGGGGCAGTTCGTCTGGCTTGTTACCGACATCATCTTCATCGTCTGGCCGCTCACCAGTTTGCAGGGCAACTTTCGCCGCGTCGTCTCCGGCGAATACGGCCTCGCATACATCAAGCCGGCCCCCACGCCGCCGGTGGTTGGGCGGTGAAGCGGTGAAGCTTCCGGCGTACTCCCCTCTTGTTGCGCTTGGCCAACGGGGCGGGTAAGTTGCGGCGCATGCGGATTCAGCTGTTTTCCCGGATGAAATGTTTGTTTGCCGTCGGCATGTTGGCGGGTGCCGTCGCGATTGGCCAGGCGGGCGAAGCGCTCGATGCCGCTCTGGCCAAGGCCGGGGCCAACCGCGCCGAGCTTGAGGCATTCATTGCCACTGCCCAAAAAACACACGGCGACCTTGGCAAACGTGCCGCCGAGTTCCTCGTAGAGGGCATGCCACTGGGCGATCTCACCTCGATCGATCGCGAGTTTCTCACCGAGAATCTCGATCTGGCGATTAAGGCGCGAGCGGAGTTCCCATGGTGCGCCCAGTTGTCAGAGGAGTTGTTTTTTAACGATGTACTGCCGTACGCCAGTCTTGACGAGACGCGCGAGCGGTGGCGGCCGGAGTTTTACAATAAGTGCCGTGCCATCGTGGCCAAGGCGTCGACAGCCACCGAGGCGGTGCAGGCGATCAACAGCAAGATTTTTAACCTCATCAACGTCCACTACAATACCGGCCGCAAACAGCCGAACCAAAGTCCGGCCGAGTCGATTGCGCAGGGCAGGGCGACGTGCACCGGCTTGTCGATAATTCTCGTCGATGCCTGTCGCTCGGTTGGCATCGCATCGCGCGTCGCTGGAACGCCGCTGTGGACGAACAATCGCGGCAATCACACGTGGTCGGAGATCTGGGACGGCGGCTGGCACTTCACTGGATCAGATGAATATAACGCCGCCGGTCTGAACCGCGGCTGGTTTGTCGGCGCGGCGGCGAAGGCCGACAAGTCCAACTGGGAACACTCGATCTACGCGACTTCGTGGAAAAAAACCGGCACGCGCTTTCCGATGGTTTGGGATATCGACGCCACACAGGTCAACGCCTTAAACGTCACCGATCGTTACACTGGTAAAAGTAACAGGGGCAACGTCGAGGATGATGTATTGGTGCGCGTGCTTGAAGGGCGGGGTGGCAAGCGACTCGAGGTGCAGGCCGAGTTGCTCGACTCAAAAAACAAGGTGCTAGCCTCCCGCAAAACCAAGGCAGGTCGGGCTGATCTGAATGATATCACTGGGTTTACCTGTAATCCGAATACGCCGCTTTGGCTTCGGTTTACAAAGGGGGATAAGGTCAAACAGATCCCCATACGCCGCAGTAAGGGCGGTGAGGTGACGGTCGATGTTCAGTGGGACGAGTTGCCGGAACAGGTGGAGATTGAGAAATCGCAACTCGCTGCTGTGACCGCTTGGCTGGCCGCTCCGTCCAATGTGCGCCCGGACACGCTCCCTGGCGATTGGACCAAGGGCGACCTGTCCAAGGCAGATGCCAAAAAGGCGATCGAGCTGCTTTGGGCTGATCACTGCAAGCGCCTAGCCAAGCAGCGTGCTGCCGAGATCGAGGCCAAGTCCATCCAATTGGGGGACAAAAAGTTGCGCTATCTCGAGAAAGTTTTCGGCGATGCGCCGGAGGGCGGGCGTTCACTTTGGATTTCAATGCACGGCGGCGGCGGTGCGCCGACCCGAGTGAACGACAGTCAGTGGAAAAACCAGATCAAACTCTACCAGCCGGCCGAGGGGATTTACGTCGCGCCGCGCGCGCCGACTGACACTTGGAACCTGTGGCATCAGTCTCACATCGACGGTTTGTTTGATCGCTTGATCGAGAATTACGTGGCGACTCGCGGCGTGAATCCTAACCGTGTTTATCTCATGGGCTACTCTGCTGGGGGTGATGGCGTCTATCAGCTCGCACCGCGCATGGCTGATCGATGGGCGGCGGCCTCGATGATGGCCGGGCATCCGAACGATGCCAAGCCGGACAACCTGCGCAACATCGGCTTCGGCTTGTTCATGGGCGGCAAGGACGGCGCGTACAAACGCAACCAGGTCGCCGGGAAATGGAAGGGCATGTTGGCCGACCTGCGCAAGGGCGACCCGAAGGGTTACGAGCACATGGTGCGCATTTACCCGGAGATGGGGCATTGGATGAAAGGAAAGGATGTTGAGTCGCTGCCGTGGATGACCAAGTTCACCCGGAACCCGTGGCCGTCGAAAATAATCTGGCGACAGGCCAAGGGCATCACCTCCCGTTTTTATTGGCTACAGATTCCGGAGAAGTACCTGGCCAATGGCCAGCGACTTGCTGCTGAGGTTGATGGCCAGGCGATCACAATTACCGCGGAGAACACCAAGCGACTGGTTGTTCGGTTGTCGGATCAGTTCGTGAACCTCGACGAGCCGGTGAGCATCACCGTCAACGGCGAGGAGAAATTCAACGGCAAAGTGAAGCGCTCGGTTCGAGAAATCATCAAGTCGCTGGGACAGCGCGGCGACCCTTCGTCTGTCGCTATGGCAAGTGTGAAGGTGAATCTCTGAGTTTGCCTAGGCTGAACGCTTGTTCTTTTTTGACGACATTTCGACTGCTACCTGGCTGATTGCCCTGTTTGGAGCGTTCTCTCTAGGTTTCTCCAAGACCGGTTTCCCCGGCTTGGCAATGGTTAATGTGCTGATCATGGCTGAGTTATTTGGGGCTAAGGTGTCGGTTGGCATCATTGTCCCTTTGCTTGTTGTTTGTGATCTGACCGTTTATCCGCTGTTCCGCCGTTACTCCTCGTGGAAGGAACTCATGCCGCTGATGCCTCCCACGCTCGCCGGTTTAGTCGTTGGATATTTTTTGTTGGATCACATCGACGAATCTACTGCCCGGAAGGGGATCGGCTTCATCATCTTGTTGATGTTTGCCCTGCAATTGATTCGACTTCGGCTTGGCCAAGCGCTGGCCAGGCGGCCAAAGTCCCTCGGGTTCACATGGGGAAGCGGCATGATGATAGGCACCTCGACGATCATGGCCAACGCCGCGGGTCCGGTCTTTTCGATCTACGCGCTCGTTGAGAAAATGACCAAGGAAACATTCCTTGGATTAGGTGCGCGCTGTTTCCTTTTGGTGAACATTCTCAAGCTGCCACTCGTGGCTAGTCTCGATCTGATCAATGCCAATTCGCTCAAGATCACTCTCCTCGTTTTGCCCGGTGTATTTGGGGGCATTTTTTTTGGACGAAAAATAATTCAGCTCATCCCGCAAAAACTATTTGAGTTTTTGCTCTACGGCTTTTCGGTAATTGCCGGAGTGCGGCTCTTTTTTTTCTGAGATCTACTACGCTGTCCAGTCGGCGCCATTGCAGATCGCTTCCGCAGCAACAATCGCCATGAGTTTTCCTTGTTGCTAAAGTGGTTCCCCGGACAGCTTAAGCTGGAAATTTGTTTCGGTTATTTGAGTATTTTTGGGGCGAAAACGATCGAGGTCTCCATCCACGAACCACAACTGCAACCACCGCCGCCCTCCGGGGAAAGCAGCAGCCCTGCGGCCGGGATCGTGCTGAGCCAGCAGTCCGGCCGGAGGCGATTCCAACTGGTGGTTTTGCCCTTCTGCCGATCCCACATGGTGACGTTGCCTGAGCGGAAAAACAGGGCGTTTTCCGTCGCCGCATACGTGCCGCAACCCCCGCCGGGCAGCTGGAGTTTCAGCGGTTTGCCATCCGCCAGCGACAAAGCGCCGGGCCGGACATAAACCGTTCCGCCGGCGATGGCGGGCCGGGCCATATGGCCACCGTGATGATCCGATGGCCACGGGATTTTTCTCGTCCAGGCGTTTTCACCATCTTCGTCGTTGAATGCGTACGTGTTGTAAGACGCGCTGCCCGAGGAAACCAGGACGAGCTTGTTGTCGCCATGAGCGAGGTAAAGTGCCACTTCGCCGGGGACGATTTTAAGCGGCTTTGACCACATTGCTTCGCCTGTTTTAAGGTCGAGACAGACCAGGTGCTGCTGCTCCCAAAACTGGCTGCCACCCAGTTGCCGCTTTTTGCCGGCTCTAAGTTCCGGATGCCGCGCCTCGACGAACCAAGCCCGGTCTTTGGCCAGGGTGATCGTGCTGTTGACGATCAGTCCACCCCGGTAAAGCCAGGCAAGGCGACCGTCTTTTGAATCAAGCGCGAACAGGTTTTCGCTGCAAACCTTCTGTGTCACTGCACCACTTTTTGCGTCATACCATCCGGCACCTCCGCCCCCCCAGAATGAGGTGTATGCGGAGTTTTGTACCACGCCGCTGCCGATGATCCGGTCGCGGTGGGGCGAGAGGTAGGACCAGTCGAGGGTTACCGGCGATGTGGCATCCGGGGGAACCGGAATGCGGCTCTCCAGTTCGCCGGTACGTGCATTCCACTTCCAGCATTCGCCGTCGATGGCGGCAAACAGGTGCTCGCGATTGGCCGCCCAGTTGCTGCTGTCCCGGGGCATGTTGAACCGTTGGATTTCCGGGAGTTCGCGCGACCAAAGCACGGTTCCGTTGTAGGCGTCCAACGCCAAGATACGGTTTAGACCTTGTACAAACAATCGCCCGCCCGTGGAGAGCGGGGCGGGTTTGCGGCCGTTGCGGTCGGGCTGGGCACGCGGCCCCGGTCGGCCAATCCACTGGACTTCCAAGTCGTCGGTGTTGGAAACTCCCGATAATTTCTCACCGCCGAAGGCGGCATTCGATGCGTTGCCATATTGGTGGGACCACTCCCCGGAACCGGCCAACGGCCCCCGTGTCAGTTTCACTCCGGCATCCCCGGTTGCCACCGTGAGGCCGCTGCCGGTTGCCGCCTCCCGCAACGCTCCAAGCCAAGACTGCCGGTTTGCGGTTCCGTCTGGGAATGGGACGAACGCTACACCCCCATCGGGCCTGAGCCAGTTGGCTACCGCGTAGATCCGCCTCGCCAAGTGTGGCTGCCCCGCTTCCAGTTTCAGGTAAATCAAGTTGGCGAACATTCTGTTTAGCGGCATCGGGTTTGCGGGATCGAAATGGTGTACAGCGACGCGCGAACCGTAGCTCCCGGCGACGGTTAGGCGGCGGCGGGATGAGCGGACGTTTTTGCGATCCGCCACGAGTCCGATGACGCGCAATTGGCTTTGCCGGGCCAACTCGTGCGCGAGCGTTCCGTCGTCGCCATCCGGCAGCAGGCAGATGCCCCGATCGACGCCGGTCGCCGCGAGGATGCCCGCCGCCGTGCGCGTCAATTCATCGTTGGCCGAGGCCAGCGGGGCGATGTCCGGCATCGTGAAATTAAACAGCGTGTCGCACTCGAACTCCCGCGTCCGCTCGAGTTTACCGTCCGCGCCGGTCGCCTCCACGGTGAACATGTAAACGCGGTTATGCTGCAACCCGCCGACGGTGGCGCGGTGTTCTGTTTTTAACCGCGTCTCAGCGATCACCCGCTGACCGCCGCCGGGCTTGGCCAAGGTGAGCCGGGTGGGGCTTGGGCGGGCGGTTTCCCACCAGATTTCCGCCTCGTTGCGGGTGGTGAATTTCAGCGTCGGCCCGGAGGCTAATTCGATAACCGGAGCTGGCGGTTTGGGTGCCGGGAACTTGGCCTCGGCCGCGTGTTTTTTTATTTCGTCCGCAGCCAGTACCCGATGGTAAACGCGGATTTCGTGCACCATCCCCTTGGTAAAAAACTGCTCGTCGTCGTCGTGGTACGCGCCGATCTCGTAAAAAGCGTGCGGCGGATACTGCACCGCACCGCTCTGCGAAGTGGATGTTGCGGCGACCTTCCCGTTGACGTGGAGTTTCATCGTGGTGCCGTCGTAAGTCGCGGCGAGATGATACCACTGCTCTGGGATGAAATCGTGGTCGGCACTCATATAGTTTAAGCGGTCGTCGCCGCCCTTGCCGTTCAGCGCGAAGCTAAAGCGTTTGTTGACGAACCCCAGCAGCCAGCCTTTTTCGTACGTGCCGTTGTCCTGTATCGCACCGACGATGCCGCCCCATGCGCTCGGCGCGTCCACCCGCACCCACGCCTCGACGGAAAATGTTTCCGTTGGCAAACCGGCATCGGAGAGGTCGCCCGCGATGAGTGCACTAGTCGAGCCGTTCAACTCCAGCGCCTGCCTGTCCCCGACGCGCTTCAACTTCGCGCCGCCGATCAGTGTCGCCGCTTGGCCTCCCGCCTGGTTGCGAACGGTTTTACCCGCCTTGGCTTCGTCCTGAAAAACCCACCGACTGACAACCGTTTTGTCGCTCAACGAACTGATCGGCTTGATCGCAATACTCTCTCCGGTTGGCTCGCCGTCCGCTTGGCCAAGCGCGGCGAACGGCTTGGCGGCGGTGGGCCGGAAACAATAAACGCCACCCTGATCCGTGCTCGCGTACAGCGCGCCGTTCGCTATGGCCAAGCCGTGTACGCGGCCGGCGAGGGGAGTTTGCCAAATGAGTTTTCCCGTCGCGGAATCGAACGCGGCCAACTCGTCCAGCCCGCCGGTGTAGAGCGCTCCGCCCGCCTTGACCAAGCTGTGCGGGAACTCACAGTCGATCGCCCACTTGGCTTGTTTGGTGGAGCGGCTCATCGCCGACAGCGCGGTATCGGTCAGCATGTAGGCGGTGTCGCCGTCGATCACCATCGCATTGCCGTCCTTGTACGTCGCGTAAGTGCTCCGGTCACTTTGCCTGCTGTCGGTGATCCATCCGGCTTTGTTGCCGGGTCCGTGCAGGATTCCCGCGTCCGGCGTCAGCATCACAAAACACCCGCCGCCGCCCTTCAGTCCGCCCAAAAGTTTCCCGCTCGTTCGCCGGTAAATCAGCGGCGACACCCGCCCTTGCGGCGCAACCAAATGCTCGTCGGAAGCCAGCAGCGCACCCTCGAAACTCACGTTGTCGATCCGCTTGATAAAATGCTCCCCGCCGGTCGCCTTGCCCGTGTCGGCGTCCACCGCACACAGATACGATTCCTTCCACGGCAACAGGCTCGCGGCAAAGTAAGCGTTGCCGCCCCGCACGAGTACGCCGGTCCGGATCGGCCAAAACGGAATCAGCCGGCCGTTATTCAAAATCAGCCGTTCGAGCGGCTTCGGCCGGAAAGACCAAATCAGCGTCCCCCGATCCGCATCCACACAGCGAACCACCCCGTCGTCGGAGCCGAAGTAAATGCGGTTGTTGTGAAACGTCGGCGCAATTCGCACCGGCCCGTCGGTGTGATGAATCCAAAGCGTCTCGCCGGTGAGCGCGTCGAGGCAGCGCACCGAGTCGTCCACCGTAGAGCCGAAGAACACGCGCCCCGAAGCCGAGACGACGTGAAAAACCGGATCGTAATTTCTCATCGACCGCAGGCCGCGCAAGCCGGCATACGCATCCCACTTCGCCGGGCCGGACCAAGCCGGCTGCGGCGGTTGTGGCGACTGCCAAACCCAGGCCGGCTCGAGCACCTCCGCCCGGAGATTTTCCGAGGTTAACGCGCTCCGATAATTGTCGTGCTGAAAAACCGGCCAATCGTCCCCGTTTATGCTTGGCTGTAACAGGGCAGTTAATCCAAATACCGGAACCAACAACCAGGCTGGAACCATCCGCCAGAGATTATTCGATGAAATGAGCATGCTGCTCAGGCGACAGTAGCCCATTCCTTTTTTCTGTCCACACTATTGCGAATCATCCACGGGGCTTGAGCCTTTTTTGATTGCGGACAAGCCCAGCAAAACGCAACCTGCCGCCACGTCAAACAGGTCAAACCATCTCCCAGCTTGATGCCCCCTACTCAACAAACCACGCAAGCAAGCCCGGCGTTTACGCTCATCGAGTTGCTGGTGGTGATTGCCATCATCGCCATTCTGGCCGGGATGCTGTTGCCGGCCTTGGCCAAGGCGAAGGGCAAGGCGCACGGCATCCACTGTCTCGGCAACGTCAAGCAGTTGAGCCTGGGCTGGACGCTGTACGGGGACGATCACGAGGGGAAATACGTCAACAACCACGGCCGCGACCAAACCCGCGAACATCGGAACAACTGGGCCAACAACGTCCTCGACTGGGAAAACAGCTCGGACAACACCAACCGCCTCGCGCTCACCTCGTCGCTGCTCTCGCCGTACATGGGCGACACGATCGAGATTTTCAAATGTCCGTCCGACAAAAGCC
>ENA-OREN01004326-OREN01004326.1-marine-metagenome-genome-assembly--contig:-NODE-4326-length-12470-cov-3.919551_pt1 | contig 12470 bp, 12 predicted proteins | sample MGYA00248624_ERZ508555 | MGnify/ENA primary metagenome ERZ508555 (study PRJEB26222, sample SAMN06267773) | marine metagenome | isolation source: Saanich Inlet, British Columbia, Canada | place...
GCAATGCCCTTTGGGCCGTAAAATGTGTGAGAGGTCAGGCTTAATGAATCTACGCCCAGTTCTGTAACGTCTACCGGTATGACTCCTGCAGTTGCAATTGCGTCGGTATGGAATATAATACCCTTTTCTTTCGTTATCTTTCCTATCTCCTCTATAGGTTGGATCACGCCTATCTCATTATTTGCATGCATGATTGAAACAAGGAACGTATCCTTGTTTATGGCTTTGGCAACATCTTCTGGGTTTATCAGACCATCTTTGTCGACCTTGATATATGAAACCCTGAAACCATCTTTCTCCAGTTCCCGTGCAGTGTAAAGGACTGAATAGTGCTCAACTTCTGAAATAATTATGTGTTTCCCTTTGTCTCTGTTTGCGAGAGCCAGGCCTCTTAAGGCAAGGTTATTCGATTCACTTCCCGTAAAGGTAAAGATTATCTCTTCCGGTTTGGCATTAATCAGGTCAGCAACCTTTGCCCTGGCTTCGTCAACGGCTTTTTTGGCCCTGAGTCCATATGAATGTAGGTGAGAAGATGGGTTACCAAAATTCTCAGTAAAAAAAGGTAACATCTCCTCTACTACTCTTGGGTCTGTTGGTGTCGTAGACATGTGATCCATATAAACTTTTCTCATTCTGTTTTCCCTTCTGTTATTTCCAGTACTGTCAAGTCTTGACCTTCATGATTCTCAAAAGTATTGTACTTTTTAAATTAAGTAAATATCTAAACTATTCCTTTATTGCCATTGGTTGTCCACAACACTCTAACGTGCCGGCACCGCCTTCTTTTACTTCAACTATTGCACCACATATTTCGCATTCATATACTTCACTTGTTTCTGTTGGCATTGTTTTCTCCTTTTGCTGATTGTTAACATTTAAAACTTGCTTTTCCCACTCAGTGAATTGGGAACGTGGGTAACTGCTATTAATTATATAAATAATTTTCCAGCTTCTATCAGGAAATATTCGCCTACTGCAATCATCAGCCATCCAAAGAATTTCTTGATAATTACACTCCAGTTTCCAGTTTTTGGCAGACTCGACATGAAACCGGCAAATGTACCCGCGATTATTAAGAGAGTACCTAATCCTATTGAAAAGACAAATAGTAAGCCTACGCCATAGGCGACTTGCTGCTTTGCAGCAACAAATGTTAAGACAACTCCCAGTACAGGTGCGGTACACGGCGCGGCAACAGTTCCGGCAAGAAGACCAACCAGGAATGCGCCTATACGTCCACCACCTTTATTGCCAGTTTGTTTGCCAGCCAGAAAAGATGGCATGGGTATCGTGACGATATCTAACATTGACAAACCCAAAAAGATAAAGACGTTGGCGACAACAATGTAAAGTATGGGATTTGTGGTGGCAGACCCAAAAAATTTACCGGTCAAAGCCGCAAACGCTCCCAGCGCGGCATATGTTACCGCCATTCCCAGCACATAAAACAGTGAGAGGGAAAGTCCCTTTAGTTTAGAATCACCACTACGTCCTCCAATATAGGCGATCGTTATCGGTATCATCGGGTAAACGCATGGAGTGAAGCTGGTAAGAACACCACCAAGGAAAACCGCAATGAAAGCAAGAAGTGGAGACGAACCGAGGTAACCTTCCAGCCCTTGTAGAAAACTTTCCATTTTGATCTTCCCTTATTAAGCCTCTTCGAGTTTTTGCTTAAGTTTGCTTTTGCTTGTGACACCTACCATTGTTTCCTTCACTTCACCACCACTGAAGAGTATGAGGGTAGGTACAGACAATACGCCATACTTTACGGCCAGATCCTTGTTACCGTCTACGTCTATATCAACTTTTGCGAACTTAACTTTCCCGTCAAATTCTTCGGCTAATTGACCGAGAATGGGTGCCTGTGTCTTGCATGGGCCACACCAATCCGCATAAAAATCGACAAGGGCAGGCGTGTCCGCCTTAAGAATAGTTTGCTCAAAATCCTCATTTGTTACTGCCTGTAAACTTGACATTATTTACGACTCTCCTTTCAGAATGAATACTCCCAAATTCTATCTAATATATGGTATTGCTGCCTAACCAGGATGTCATTTCCAGGCTGTAGATTGTCTTTCATGAATACCTGAATTGGCAGACAACCTACTGAAAAGACACACTTTAGAATGCAAATGACTTTAAAATGTACTCGTTTCATTCTATTCTGAATTCAGGAAAATGCAAGCAAAACTTGAACAATCCGGGAGAGTATCAATGAACGAACGCAAGATGTACCGTTAACCGTAGAAAAAACATGCAAATGCGGTATTCAGGCAACAAATTACGTGTTTGGAGAAGGCGAAATTGAAAACGGAAAGGTATACTTGGGTAGCTTCTGTTTAGAGTGTATGCCGTATGATTTTTAACATTGTTTTCTTATGATACATCGTCTGAGATCTGCTGTTTAAGTAGTTTCAGGGCTACATTATTAGGGTCGTTAACCTCCAGGTACTTGATGCGCTGTTTTATAGATTCAATAAGAGACACAGATTTTTCATTTTCCTTAATCATTTTTTATCTTTCTGAAATAATGTATGCTTTAATAAAAAAGTGTTTTTTACTTCACCTTAGTTAGTTTTCTAACAAGTTTATATCATCGGTAGCGGAATCGTATTCTTTAGTAAAAAAATTATTATGAGAATATAGCTTTCACATATCAAGCACAAGCTGGTTTTTTCTATTGCTTTTAGTCAATAGATTTTCTAGCATGCCGCTGTGTTTACATGGTCTACATAATTATCATTTTACACAGATATATTCCATCAGATGATTAATGTGCTTATTAGTGAAAGGGCGTCATCGTGAAAGCAAAAGATAAAATGAATGTAGTTATTGTTATAGCAGTGTTATCTGTTTTCAGTGGGTGTGTTCCGCATCTACGCTCACCTCATGCAAAGTTATCTGTTAACCAGGTACAGTCGATACCGAATATTTCTATAACTAAAGAGGAGGTATGGGGATTCTGCGGTTACAGCACGATCGTTCATGACTATGAGTTGATGTCCATAAAAGGTGATAATGTGGTCATAGATTATTCTACCGGGTTGATGTGGCATCAATCTGGTTCTGATGGACATATGTCATGGTTGTCTGAGAACTTTTTTGGTATGGAATATACTTCCCGGTGGAATAAAGCGGAGATGTGGATTAAGAAGCTCAATGAGCGAGGATATGCCGGTTATCATGACTGGAGATTGCCTACTTTAGAAGAAGCAGTATCACTACTGGAGTCGAGCAAGAAAAATGGTGATTTACACATAGATCCAGTCTTTAGCGATAAACAGAGATGGATATGGACGGAAGATAAATATAGTGCCGGGGCGGTGTGGGCCGTTACCTTTGACTATGGTGGCGTGAACTCGTACGGTGTTCACAGTAGAGGTAATTATGTACGTCCGGTTCGCTCAGGGGGTTGATACTGTTTTGTCGCTGGAACTATTGCTTTAAGCTGGAAGAATTGATTATTTAAGATATCAGGGAATTTATTTTACAAGATTTGTGTCTGTTAAATAGAAGGTTTATACATTATTGAATTTAATGTATACTGCGATTTGAGTTAGAGGTCTGTTGTTGGTCTGTTCAAATAACGTTTTATCTGTTGGTGATTTTTTAATAAAAGGAGATTCAAATGGTAAAAATTCTACAATTAGTTCTGGTTCTGATGTTTTTAGTTTTTGCAATGCCACAGGCTTTTTCTCAAGAACAAAATAAACCTAAATGTTCTTACTGCGAGTTGAAAGCAGAAGGTGCCGAAAAATGCCAAAAATGCTTGTCCAAGGAGAAATGCCAAAAGTGTTTGCCTGGTCAAAAATGCCAGGAATGCCTGTCCAATGAAAAAGCTAAATGTCCACTGCCGGGTAAGAAATCAGATTGTATCAAGAGCGGTAAAAAAGAACATTGCAGAAAGTTTAAGAATGGTCCCTACATTAATACAGCTGTACTTGAGAACATGATAGAAAGTAAGATTCCCATGGTGCTCTTAGATGCCAGATCAGGAAAGTGGGATGATAAATCCAGAATTCCCGGAGCTCTCAGTTTAAATGATAAATCTTCAAAAGATGAGGTTGCCGGAATAATTAAATCCAAAGACGCCTTGGTAGTTACTTATTGCTCCAGTTTACAATGCGGCGCAAGCAATAAGCTTTACATCCATCTTAAGAAACTAGGCTATAAAAATGTCCTGGAATATCCATTTGGTATTAAGGGATGGTTGGAAGTCGGAAACGATATTGAAATGGAGGAATAATATGACTCTTCAGATCATGTTAGAATATCCAATTTAAAAGGCTTTAGGACATTCCTAAAGCCTTTTAAATTGGAAGCGGGGACAGGATTGCACTTGTTAGTTGAAGTTACGATATGCTGCCAATAGAATTTTCAATAAATGACTTGATTATTATTTTATCTAAATCATAATAACACAGATTTTCCACACTCTTCGTTAAACTCTAAAACACCTGATCAATTTGGAAAAGAGCAACTATTACATACTACAAGGAGCGTTGCTTGATAAATTGAGGACAGTACAATCTGGGATCATTTCAAAATGAAGTTTATGGCAATATTTGGTACGAGGCCGGAAGCAATAAAGATAATCCCGGTGATAAAAAAGTTAAGAGAGTTGGGATATCAAGTAATAATTTGTGTAACGGCTCAACAACGTGAGATGCTGGATCAATCTTTAGATTTTTTCGAAATTATACCGGACTATGATTTAAATATAATGGTAGGTTGCCAGGACTTGTTTCATGTTACAATCAGGGTTCTAGAAGAATTAAAAAATATTTTACAGGAAGAAAAACCGTACGTAGTGTTGGTTCAGGGAGACACTTCTACTGCTTTTACGGCAAGTCTGGCTGCTTTTTATTTGCAGATCCCCATTGCTCACATAGAGGCGGGGCTCAGAACTCATAATAAATACAATCCTTTTCCTGAGGAAAAAAATAGACATTTAATTGGTGTGTTAGCCGATTATCATTTTGCTCCTACGGAATTGGCAAAGGATAATTTGGCAAAAGAAGGGATTCCTGAATCTCATATCTGGGTTACAGGAAACACAGTTATTGATACACTACTTGATGTCATTAATCGTCAGTCTTCAGCTGTAAAACAGGAAGAACTAGGTATGTATTTTAAGGAAAAATGGAAGCTGATTTTGACAGACGATAGCCAGAAACGGATCCTGGTTACCGGGCATAGGAGGGAAAGCTTTGGAGAGGATTTTAGAAATATATGTTTGGCTCTAAAGGAGATTGCAAAGAAAAACCCTGATACCACAATAATATACCCTGTCCACCTGAACCCTAATGTCCAGAAACCAGTCTACAAAATACTGGGTTCTGATCTGGCAAATCGAATTGACAGTACCGTCCCGAAAAATATTTTTTTATTAGAACCTCTAAAATATGACCATTTTGTATATCTTATGAGTAAGTCTTATATTATTATGACAGACTCTGGTGGCATTCAGGAAGAAGCGCCTTCCTTACACAAACCGGTTTTAGTTATGAGAGACACAACTGAAAGATCTGAAGGTATAGATGCGAATACATTAAGGCTTGTAGGTATGAAAAAGGATATGATTGCCAGTGCGGCACAGCAACTTTTAGATAGTAAGGATGTATATGGTGAAATGTCCGGAGCAATCAACCCATATGGCGATGGAAAAGCGGCAGGGAGGATTGTTGATGTCTTAACAAAGAATTTAATGTCTGGGAGAAACATAGAAAAGTGATTAAGATCGTACTGCCGGCATACAATGAAGAAGAAGCTATATTGCCACTGATTACGGATATTAAACGCATCCTTGGTGAGAGATTTAAAGCATTTGAGGTGATAGTGGTAAATGATGGTAGCACGGATAATACGGCTAAGATAGTTTCGGAATTAAATATTCCCATGTTAAAACTGGTTGAACATACCAGAAATAAGGGACTCGGCGAATCTATAAAGACCGGATTATTATACTCATTAAAAAATAGTGATGAAAATGATATTATTGTGACCATGGATGCTGATAATACACATTCCCCGGGGCTGATACACAGGATGTCAGCATTTATTGAGGAAGGAAATGATGTTGTAATTGCATCGAGGTATAGACCCGGTGCCAGGGTAATTGGACTGACTTTAGCAAGGAAAATTATCAGTTTTGGAGGGAATATGCTTTTCAGGCTGCTTTTCCCCACAAGAGGAGTAAAGGATTATACGTCCGGGTACAGGGCATACAGGGCAGGCGTTCTGAGCAGGGCATTTGAACTATGGGAGAATAGTTTTATAAACGAGCCTGGTTTTTCATGTCAGGTGGATATTCTTTTAAAATTACGTAAAATGCGGGTAATAATGAACGAAGTGCCTCTAATTCTAAGATATGATCAGAAGGAAAGTGCCAGTAAGATGAATGTTACGTCCACAATGATCGATACTTTGAAATTAGTAGTAAAAAGGCTTGTTGGTATATAAATAAAATATTTTTTTACATAATTTCATAAAATATCGTATGGACTTATACTATTTTGATTTTTTCCTTAATCTTTTCAATATATTCTCGAAATACCAAATTGTTTTCTTTGTTGCATCAACACCAATCATATATTTCTCATTGGTTACGCTTCACCATCTAAGAAATGTATTAAGTACTTCTCTTCCAACTCTAATTCCAAAGTATTTATTTCCATTAAACATAGGAATACTATTACTATATATCCTGATAGTTCTACTCTATGCCTTTTCCCCATTATACCTGGATCATGCAGAATCCTCGTTATCGATAATAGGCTTTTTATTGAAAGGAAACTTTGAATTGTACCCCAGCCTTGTTTCAGGGAATATCTATGGAGTCTCTTACGGGCCAAATCTGTTTCTTTTGCAGAAGTGGTTTTATCTCATTTTTGGTGATTCAATCGAAGCAAGCAAATTGGTAGGTGTTCTTGGTAGTATATCTTCTTTAACTATCTTATATCTGGCAATTCGCAATCGCAATAATTCAAAAACAAGCTTGTACTTAATAGCGTTTGTACCAATTGCTTTCCTGCAATGCTCTAGTTGGTCATTTTGGAATAGAAGTGAACCATTGATTATGTTTTTTATGGGATTGGCCCTATTCGGAATTCGACAAAAAAATAGCTATTTCTCACTATTTCTTTTATCTATCAGTTTTGGTTTTGCTGCTAACTTGAAAGTCACATCAGCATTTTATATGCTTCCCATCTTCATACTGAGTCTTAAAAGCAAATCCATCCGGTTTAACGTAGCCACAATATTCCTTACTATTCTTATTGTGATTCTGCCATTTTTGCACAAGAATATTTCATTTTTCAATTATTTAGATTTATTTAAATTGGCCTCAAATGAGAAAATGCATTTCAAGCTTTTTTATAAATGTTTGAAATTTTCAGTCCTTTATTATTTTGTCCCTACAATTCTTATATTGCTGTACCTCTCTAAACACAAAGAAAATCTAAAACGTATATGCCTGGAGCATTGCCTTCCCTTAATTGCACTATTCGTCTGTTTAGTCGTTGTTATGATTATGGGAGCAGTGGAGGGAGGAGGAAAGCTCTATATGCTACCATTTATGCCATTATTTGTTTATTTCTGGTCTAAATTAATTAATGTTGAGTTTGACTTCAATAATTTCAAAATATCTAATAGAAAATTATTGATTATTATGTCATTACTTCTAGGATTGACATTCTCAATCACACCACCATGCGTATTAAAAACAGGGTATATGCTTTTGGAATTTAGTAAAAACCTGAAAAAGGATGCTGTTCCAAGGCAAATAATTAACGACTTAAGAAATATTGACAATCAATATCCAGATTTGACTATTCATATGGGACTAGGTGAATATAAGGATTATAAATATACGTACTATAGACCGGCCCTTGTCTATATGGGGAATCCTTACTATATTGATTTCCCAATATATATGGCTTATCAAAATGCTAACATGGTGAATAGAAAACAACTAACTCAATTCTTTGAAACCTGCAAGATTGATATTTGGCTTATCCCCAAGGGTAATATTCCATTTGCCATGGGAAACTTTGCCGTTAAACATATACCATTATTTGATCAAGAATTACGTAATTCATTTTTAAATAATTATGTTCAAATAAATACCAGTAAATTCTTTGATATTTATAAATGTAAAATACATAAGGAATTCTAAGGTCACTATTGTCGAACCCAAAAGTAATTAAAGCTGGCTTGCTCGCGGTATTCCATTATGACTTATTTCTTAAGCAAGTAATATAGTGTAAAATACTCCCAAATTACACATGCTTGCTTAATGAGGTGCAGTATACTACTGCTATTTTTTCCCCTTCAATCACTTATTTAATCTGATATATTTTTACCTCTGAAAATCCTTTAGAAAATCTTTTTATTTCCTGGTATCCAATAGATAAAGGATCTTGTAGAAGAGTTTCTCCAGGTTGGCAAGTTATGATTAAATCAGGTTTTGAACTCAAGTTATTTAAATTAGGTTTTGATTCCAAGTTAACTTCCATATTCAAGTTGCTTTTCATATCTACCCATTTTTTATCAAAAACTTCATATCTAGTATCTGTAAAATAATAACTGATAGGAAATACACTGAAATGACTTATTTTGTTAGGAAAATTATCTTTTAAGAAGCCAGAAGCATCAGTCATTACTTCAATTGTATCTAAATAAGAGAGGTCTGTTTCATACCTAAATTTATCACTTTTCATATAAAACACTTGCATAAGGATACATACTAAAATAATTGGGAAAAAATATTTCGACTTTTTTAAAAATTGGTGAATAATTGCAAGAACAAGAATGCAAAAAACAGGAAATATGAATAATATGTATCTTATCAGAAAACAATTAATAGAACTAAAAATAAGTCCCGCTATAAAATAGAGAAGTAGTAAAATCCATTCATTAGTAAATATTTTCTTTTTAACCCAAAATAGTCCCAGAACTGACAAAATAGAGATGAAAATTCTCCCTTGTTTGATAAATATGAACTCAATAAAATGGGAGAATTTATCCCAAATGGAGTTAAAAGTAAAATCAATAAGACTGGTATGGCCCGGAAACAAAAACCATCCATTTTGAATTCGCTGAATTACAATGAATATGATAAACATAATAACAGGTGTAAAACTTACTAAAGCTGTTTTTAATCCTTTTTTCTGATTTATAATGAGTTCATATACAAAAATTGTAGCAGGAATAACAATTCCTGTTTCCTTGGTTAATATAGTTGCAGAAGCACAAATAAAGTATAAGAAAACTCTTCTGTCTATCCAAAAAATCAGACTTAGGACAGAAAATAGAGTAAGCATCATTTCTGGTAATACTAAACAATATTGTCCTTGAAACAAAGGTGAAGCTAAAAATAAAAGAGAAGAAAGTAGGGCTATTGTTTTATTGCCATTAATAACCCTGATAGCTAAAAAATAGATGCTTATGACCGTTAAAGAAGAGGTAAGTGCCATCGATAGATGTAATCCAAATACCGAAGGGTATAAAAATTTATACCACAAGGAAAATATAAATACAAACAACATAGGATGCCCTCTGCTTATTTCTGGAACTAAATCACCAGGAAAGATTCCTACTCCGTTTTTAGCCAAATAAAAAATACCACGAGAATAAGTACACGCCTCATCCCAAAAGAAAGGAAGTGAAAATGAACTAACTCTTAATAGGAATACTATTGAAATTAATCCTATCAATATTGTTTCATGTTTAAAATGGGAAAATGGAAGGTTTTTCTTTGTTTTAAGCCAGTCGGGATTGAGTATCATTTTTCTCCTTGATTATGATAATTACCTGAGTATTATAGTCCTTAGTGTTTCTACAATCCACTAGATTTCATACCACAGAAACCCATCAAATGGTGGGTGTGCTTTTCTGTAAACATTGAAATAGTGTAATCTCATCGTGCAATATAAATCTAGGATGAATAATAATAAAATAGCTATAATACTTCCTGCATATAATGAAGCCGCGACTATTAATCAAGTAATAAAAAACTTTCATAATGAATTTCCAGATGCATTTATTTATGTGATTGATAATAATTCCAAAGACGACACTAATAAGATAGCTCATGAAACCTACAAGGAGCTTACATGTAACGGAGAACTCCTCTTCGTGAGAGAGCAAGGAAAAGCCAACGCTATAAGATATGCACACTCATATATAGATGCAGATTTTTATGTTATGGTAGATGCAGATTTAACATATTCGGCTAAAGATTTACATAAACTATTAACTCCATTAATAAATAACGAAGCAGATATGGTTGTGGGAGATAGAATCTCAGAAGGAAAATATGCTGCAGAAAACACAAGAGCTATACATGGTTTAGGGAATTCTATTGTCAAAAATTTAATTAACTTTCTTTTTAAAGCATCTCTAAACGATATTATGACAGGATATAGAGCGTGTAACAAAAAATTTATAAAAAATTATCCTGTCCTATGTGAAGGTTTTGAACTGGAAACAGATGTGAGTATTCATGCATTACACTACAGATATAGAATTTTGGAAGTTCCAATCAATTATTGCGCTAGGCCCGATGGTAGTATCTCCAAATTAAACACATATAGAGATGGCTTTAAAGTGTTGAAGACAATATTTTGGATTTTCAAAGACTATAGGCCCCTAATTTTTTTCTCAACATTATCTCTTATATTTTGCTTTTGCGGACTACTAGCTGGAGTATTCCCAATTCATGATTACATTACTACAAAAGAAATTGAACATTTTCCTTTAGCAATATTAGCTTCTGGCTTGATGATATTTTCTGTATCACTTCTAATGGCAGGCTTTGTTCTTGATACCATTGTAAGACTTCACAGATTTAACTACGAAATAGAATTCTTGAAAAAACATTAAGTGGGTCAGCTTGGAAGCGTAAAGTGAATGGAATTCTACAAATTGTTACTGCATAAGACTATGATTCAGGACATAGCAAAATTCTTAACAAATCCTTTATTATATATCTGGATAGGACTCTTGGCTTCTTTATATAAGTTCAGAGTAAATAGAAGGCGATTAATAATACTTAACATTATATTTTATTGTTTATGTATTGGCTTCACTGGATCAACTTTAAGTTCTTTGTGGAAAGTCAATGATAGATATAACGAAAATATTATATATGATGCAGCTATTATATTAGTTGGAGGGATTATAAGTCCAGGGGATGCTAGATCAATAGGTGATACTGATTATGATTTCAGGTTATCCAGTGCCACAAATCGATTGAGTACGGGGATTGCTTTTGTTAAATCTGGACATGCAAAATCTTTGTTATTTGCAAATATTCCTTACGATGAGTTTAATGAAGGCTCTGTTATTAGGGGATTTGCAGAATATCAAGGGTTAAAAGAAGAAGAAATAAGTATGTATGGAGACATTGGGCGAACGCTAGACGAAGCTAACGGTGTGAAAATATTTCTAGATGCAAGAGGGTATAAGAATGTAATATTAATTACATCTGAGATGCATATGAGGAGAGCATTGGGATTATTTAATAAGGTAGGTGTGTTTCCAGACTCATACTCAGTGGGAAAAGGTCATTATTCAATTGATTGGATAGACTTTATTCCTACTGTTAGTGGGGCAGCAAAAGTACAAGGTTTTCTTTATGAACTATTTGGCTATGTAGGCTATTACCTGAAAGGGGATATTTGAGGTCTAAGGTAATGCTACAAATTTGATATAGGTTTTACCCGCGTGAAACGAAATGTGGGATCCCTTACTTGGATGAGATTAGAACCTGTTTGTTGAAGGTGGCATAGGATTCATTGTAAGAAATAGTACGTATCAAGCGTAATCAGGTGTTGAGTCTGAGATGTTGTAAACTAAATGTATCCTAGAAATTACCTTGACTGACAATATTTCGTGTTTATAATTCAAAGCGTATCTGGAAGAGGTTTTCACATGAACAAGAAAATAAAAAAAACAAGTTTTGCCGGTTGTTCTGCTGCTAATGCACTTACCATGGTAAAATGGAAACTGTTTGTTTTTGCCGCTATCATTGGCCTGTTTACCTTACGACCGGCAAATGTCGAGGCCGTTTCGTACACATTTATCGACATTGCTAATACCAACGTTGCACCATTTGGCATATTCGGTGGTGATCCGTCAATAAATAATAATGGTACGGTTGCATTTTGGGCTGCGCAAAATGGTGCATTTGGAGCACCGGCAGGAATTTTCACTGGAGACGATGATACTGCTACAAATGTAACAACAACTATCGCAGACCACAACACAATCTCAGACCTCACCACCAACAATTTTACTACCATGCAGGAGAATCCTGACATCAACGATAATGGTACGGTGGTGTTTGTGTCTAATGATGGATCCGCTGGGCAGGGCGTTGTCACTGGTAGTGGCGGGGCAACAACTACTCTCTATCACACTCTGGGTGCTTTTAATAATCTTACCGGTAATCCGGCCATTAATAA
>ENA-OREN01004329-OREN01004329.1-marine-metagenome-genome-assembly--contig:-NODE-4329-length-12463-cov-3.565962_pt1 | contig 12463 bp, 4 predicted proteins | sample MGYA00248624_ERZ508555 | MGnify/ENA primary metagenome ERZ508555 (study PRJEB26222, sample SAMN06267773) | marine metagenome | isolation source: Saanich Inlet, British Columbia, Canada | place...
CCACTCGGGGGGGAAGGCGGAATACTCCGCAACAACCCGCTGCGCCTCCTCGATGATGATGTTCTGGCGGGGCAACCGGCCAAGGCCAAGTATTTGGCTAATCTCGGAATTGCCGACTCCGTAGCTTTTCACCGTTCGCAGTCTCATCGACAACTCGCGGTTCCGCGCTTCAATGGCGTGGGACACTTTCGATTCCTGCGGCTGGATGGGTTCGATCTCGTTGGCCATGGCCCGGATTATTTTCTCATGACGACTCGCGGGTCCGCTGGCGGCACCGGTTCGCCGAGCGCCCAGAGGACGCCGTTGAGCAGCAGTCGCTGAAACGCCGGCAACCCGAAGTCACCCACGCCGCCGAGCGACGTGTAAAAGACGCGACCGTCGTTGACCTCATTCGTCCACGCCACCGGTTCGCTGATATCGTCCCGTCCCGCGAGAGTGCCAGCCATCAGCACCGAAACGGTGGAGGCGACCGGCTTGTTTTTGTAGAGGTGCGACTTGGCCTCGAAGGCATTGTGCGGAATACCGGTGAGGATGGGATGCTTGGCTCCCGCTGCCGTGGCTTGAATCATGGTGGCGGGATCTTTCGGCGGCCGATTACCGTAATGGTTGCGGTAGTCGACGCCGAGGATTTCGTCGTCGAACTTGGCCCAGCGCGCGTGGTGTTCGCTGGGCGGTTCACGGTCGAACGCATGGCTGGCGGTGCGGATGCCGACGAGCGGTTTACCCTTGGCCAAGTGCGCGCGGACGAGGCCGAGCTGCGCCTTTGGCGGCGTGCGGCGGCGGACGCTCAGGAAAAGCAGGTCGGCATTTTTCAGCGCATCGAGGCCCGCGAAGTCGTTCGGATCGTTTTCGCTCACGTGCACGAACGTGCAGCGGATGCCTCGGTACTCGAGCTGTTTTTTCGCAAACATCGGTAGGATTGAGGCTGTATTGTATTCACTCTCGCCGATCATGAACACGACGTGTGGCGGCGTGTCACCCTTGAAGCGGAACGGCTCGCCGCCGAGTAACTGGTCGCTGGTGGTCGTCGGGCAAACGCGGTGCTCGATGTGCTCGACGACCAGCGATGTGCCGCGAAAGTGATTCACATACGGCCAGCTTGCTGGGTTGTACATCGAGTCGGTGAGGTCGCGGACGAGCAAAACGTTTTTGCCGTTACGCGCCATGTTGCGCAGGCCGAACGGCCGGCCGAGCACGCACATGTTCGTGTGCACGCCGACGAGCAGCACGTTGCGAACGCCGCGCGCCTCAAGCAGATTCCAAATCTCGATGCCGTTGTCGCTGATCACGTCGCGTTTGGCGTCGATCTCGATCAAGTCCACCTGCCGCTTCCACGGGCTGCGCGGGTTGCGGCCGAGCATGGCCAAGCGCTTGGCCCAAGCGGCGTGCTCGGCTGCGTCGTCGTCCTCGCCGCCATCGGAGTGGTCGATGGGGTAGCCTTGGTTTTCCTCCACCGTGTCAATCCAGTGGCACCAACTCTCGATGGCCTTGGGTTGCACGGCGGCGGTGGGCGCGGCTTGGGCACGTTTGCGGGCGGGGTGGTTTTTGTAAAAATCCATGCACGACGACGGCGCGTGAATGATCAGCGCACCCCTGGCCCGTGCGGTGTTGAGAAGTTGATTCATGCGCGGCGCCATTTCGCCGACGCGGCCGACGGCGTTTTTGCAGTGATGCAGATCCCACATGTCGCAGACGATCACCGCCGTCGCCTTGGCGTCCCAAAGAACTTTTTGTTGTCGCACGGCCCAGTCGCCGTCGGCGTCCCTGACGCGGTCGCGTGTGTCGAGGGTGAACGTTTCAGCGTTGGCCAATGCGAGCGAAAACAGGACGGGAAAAATGGTGGCGCGTTTCATGAAATCGATGCGTGTCTTCGGCGGAGTTGCTATCGGCTTGGCCAAGCGTTGTCAACCAAAACACGCCGTGCTGCAAACAAGGCTTCGCAAAGGTTGCTCGGCGGTTTAGCTTGGCCAAGCGAAGCGGACTATGAGCGAGACGACGGCCCAACCCACCCCCTCCAGCGACGGGAAGCGTGCATTACGAGTGCTGGTGGTGGAGGACTCTGAGTTCGACGCGCGCATGCTGATCGGCCTGCTGCGGGCGGGGGGGTTCGAGCCGGAGTTCGAGCGGGTGGAAACAGAGGACGGAATGCGAACCGCCCTTCGCCAAGCGCAATGGGAGGTGATACTTGCCGACTACAACCTGCCCGACTTCAGCGCGCCAAGGGCGCTCGAGGTGTTGCAGGAATCGCAACTCGACATCCCGTTCATCATCGTCTCCGGCGGCATCGGCGAGGACACCGCCGTGGCTGCGATGAAGTCCGGTGCGCACGATTACCTGATGAAGGGAAACTTGGCGCGGTTGGTTCCGGCGGTGGAACGGGAGTTGCGCGAGGCGGCGGTGCGGGCTTCGCGGCGGCAGACGGTCAAGGATTTGCGAGCGAGCGAGTTGAGACATCGTTCGCTGATCGAGAGCACCACGGACATCATTGCGGTGCTGGATTGCAAGGGCACGATTCAATTTGTGAGCCCGGCCTGCGAGCGGGTGCTAGGCATGAGTGCCGAGGCGCTGACTGGCAGTGACTGGTTTGGGCTGGCGCATGAGGGAGAGCGGGAGCGGTTGAGGTCGGAGTTTGGCCAGGGAGTTGGCCAGGACGGGAAACAATTTGCAATCAAGGGCAGGTTCACCGCGGCGGACGGGAGTGAGCGGGTGATGGATATCACGGCAAGCAACCTGTTGGCCGACGAGGCGATTGCCGGGGTGGTGATCAACGCGCGCGACATCACCGAGCGGTTGAAGGAGCAGGCGGCGATGCACGAGTCCGAGGAGCAGTTCCGGGTGGCCAGAGAAATCCAGCAACACTTGTTTCCCCGGAAGGCTCCGCAGTTGGACGGGTTTGACATTGCCGGTGCATCCAGGCCGGCTGCGGCGACGGGTGGCGATTACTTTGACTACCTCTCAATCTCGGACAGTCAACTGGCATTGGCGATCGGCGATGTGAGCGGGCACGGTATCGGCCCGGCCATGCTCATGGCGGAAACCCGTGCGTACTTGCGCATCCTCACCCGGAACCGCAACGATCTGTCACTGATCCTCACCCGGGCGAACACGATGGTGGGGGAGGATGTTGGCGAGGAGCGATTTGTCACCATGCTCTTGGCCAAGCTTGATCCTGAAAAAGGAACGCTCGTCCATGCCAGCGCAGGCCACTCGCCCGCGTTCATTCTGGGCTCCGACGGCGCGGTGAAGAGTGAGCTCAGGAGAACCGGGATGCCGCTGGGAGTCATGCGAGACGCGGAGTACACCGTGTCCAAGCCGCTTCGCTTGGTCAAGGGGGACGTGTTGGTGCTCCTGACCGATGGGCTTGAGGAAGCTGCCAACCCAGAAGGGGAGTTGTTCGGCGTCGATCGCATCTTGGAGACGGTACACCGAAACCGGCAGTCGAAGGCCGCGAAAATCGTCGAGTCGGTTTTTGAAACATTGAAAGAATTCTCGGGTAACACTGAACAGGTGGATGACCTGACGATGATCGTAGTCAAGGCAGAATAAATTTTTTTAAAAAATGCTTGCCAAAGCCGGACCTCTCCGATAGTTATCCACACAATTGAAGGCGAGGAGTAATCTCGGTATCTCGATGGGGACAGATACGATGCGGTTATCCGTAATATGTCTGGCTGGGTTTCTCTCTATCTATGCAGGGTTGCCGTTGCTTGCGGCCAAGGAGGCTCAAACTGTAAAAATCAGCCGATTTCCCTCGAAGAAATACGGTGACAAACCGTTCGTCGTGACGGCCAAGGCCAGTTCAAAGTTGCCAGTCTCGATTTTTGTGAATGGCCCGGCTTCGATCGATAAAAAGGGTAAAATAACAATAAAAGGAGCTGGTATGGTGCGTGTTTTTGCCGTTCAGATGGGAAACGAACAATTCATGCCTGCCAAGCCTGAAATAGTGACTGTTGAGATTGCTAAGGCGTCATTGCTCGTACGAGCGGTCGATAAAACAATGAAAGAAGGAGAAAAGCACCCTGATTTTACTGTTACATATAAAGGATTTGTCAATGGGGAATCGGTGGAGAATTTAACCAAACCGGCCATAGCGAAGCTTGTTGAGGTGGGTAAAGGAAAAATAAAAAAGCGAAAAATCGTCCCAAGTGGCTCAGAATCAAGGAATTACAGTTTTAAATACATATCGGGTGATCTGAATGTTATCCTCAAGAGGAAGAGCTTTTTCGGACGAAATTGATATTTGTCCGGGAATTGGAGTGGCTTGTAGTCGCTCTCAAAAAACCGACTAAAAAGAAGAACTAAAACGATTAAAAAAACCTACGACTTTTTGCGCTTTGAAATGCTCTCTTGGGAGTGTGGATATTATTGGAAATAAAAGACTTGCCAAGGGTTAGGCCTTCAGGCCAAATCGGTGGCGGTTGTGAATAAGTTGTCGGTTGTCAGGTTGAATTAGCTTCAACTAAACAGTATTTCAACTATGAAAAAAATGATTGGAACCAAAGTTAAACGTACCATAGCGGGTCAGCTCGCTTTCGCTACTGCCATGATCTTTTCCCTTCCGGGAAATATGTTGGCGCAACAAACGCAGACAATCACTGCTCCCAGCATTGATGATGTTACCTATAGCACTACTTCCTTTAGTGTCGCGGCAACGTCCAGTTCAGGCTTGTCTGTTAAGTATGGCGTAGCCGGGCCTGCAACCGTAAACAGTAGCGGTTTGTTGACGATGATTGGCAAGGGTTCTGTTACGTTATTCTTCTTTCAGGATGGCGACGCTGATTATTACCCGGCAGCTCCTGTGGTGAAATCGTTCACCATCAACGGTGCAACGGCGACGGTTGATTTGGCTAACGCTTCTGCAGTCTATGATGGCACGGGTCAATTTCTAACCCCAATCCAGACTGATTCTGCGGGTGCCACTTTGAATGAGCCTATCACCATTACCTACACGGATGCGGCTGGAAATGAAGTGGCCAGCCCTACAAACGTGGGTGTGTATGATGCAACGGCAACCATTACTTCAGGTTCGAGTTATTCTGGTTCTGACACGGGAACCTTGACCATTACGCCGGGGGTCGCAACTGTTACCATTTCAGGAATCAGCCAATCTTACGACGGTGCACAGAAACCTGTAACGGTTGTGACGGTGCCAGCTGGTCTGTCAGTGACAACTACCTATGGTGGATCTTTCGTGCCTGCAGCAGCTATTGAAGCAGTTGCAGCAGTTTTATATGCTGAAGGGGATGTAATACCAGAAGGCAAGGCAGTTGGTGACGTGAAAACAGCAGCCGTGGATGCTGTAGCTGCAGTAATAGCACCTTCTAGTGCGGGTGATTACGCGGTGACTGCCACTGTAGTGGATGATAATTATTCAGGTTCATCGAGCGCTACTTTGACCATCGGGTCGGTGGTCATAGACACCACTGCTGTGACTTACACCGGAGTCGCTCAATCGCCTTCAGTGACTCTGGTTCCGTCTGATTTGACGCACACTGTGACTTACACGGATAGTGCTGGAGAAGCTGTTTCAGCTACTAAAAATGCAGATACTTACACAGTTACTGTAAGCGTATCGGATGTCCGTTATCCGGGGGATATTTCCGCAAGCTACACCATTAATCCTGCTCCCTTAACGGCCGATCTGGGTGATCTTTCAATTTCCTATACTTCAGTCGCCCCGTCCTCAGAGGTTTGGGCTGGAACTCTTAGTTTTTCTGATGTAGCCGCAGTTGAGGCAGTTGCAGCAGTTTTATATGTTGAAGGTGATACAATACCAGAAGGCAAGGCAGTTGGTGACGTGAAAACAGCAGCAGTTGATGCTGTAACTTTCAGCGGTTTTGTTGGAGGTGAATCCGCCACAACAGAAGTAGTTGCTGCAGTAGCCGGAGTTGCAGCAGTTGCAGAAGTTTTATACGTCGAGGGAGATACAATACCAGATGGAAAGGCGGTTGGTGATGTAAAAACTGCTGCGGTGTCTGCTGTGGCGGCAGTTCCTGCTGTGCTAAATGTGGTTACTGCTGGTTTAGTGGTAAGTTACGACAAGCCGGTGTCTAACGGTGGTGTTTATGTGGCAACACCTGCAGGTCTTTCCTCCAGCAACTACACATTCAACTATACTGTCGGGTCACTGGAAGTGACCAAATTAAGTGCAGCGATTACATTGACCAATACATCTCAGGGCTACACCGGTTCCGTACTTGGCGTTACGGCAACCCCTTCGATTGAAGGTCTGGCCGTTGATTTGGTTTACCGGGATTCTGAAGGTGTGGTGGTTGACGGTCCCGTCTCTCAGGGAACCTATTTTGTTACCGCAACCATTGATGACCCTAATTATGCGGGTGTAAAACAGAGTCAGCTAATCATAACAGCGGCGGAAACGACCCTTGTATTGGCTGATCTTCCCGATGTGGTATACAGTACAACGCCGATCACTCTTCAGGCGACTGCGACTGGTGACCGTCCGGTTCTCTATTTCGTCACTGGTTCTGCTTCGGCTTCCGGGAATGTCATTACTTTGAAGAGCGCAGGAACCGTAAGGGTAACTGCTTATGTTGCCGGGACAGATGATTATGAATCCGCATACGTTGCCAAGACGTTTACTGTCAGCAAGGCCCCGGCTAGCGTCGTTATGGCAGATGTCTCTGGCATTTATACGGGTTTGGGGCAAGGGCTATTGGCGACGGTTACGAGTGAAAGCGGGACCACGCTTACGGTTGATGTGGGTTTGGAGTACAAGGATGCCGGTGGCAACACCGTGGTCAGCCCGACTGATGTCGGTGTCTACGCTGTCACGGGGACTATCAATGATACGAAATATTCCGGTTCGACTACGGGCATCCTGACGATCCTAAAGGCTCCCTTGACGATCACCGCAGATGCCCAGAGCAAGGAATATCTGGAGGCCAATCCAGCCCTCACCTTGAAATACGACGGTTTTGTAAACAGTGAGGACAATTCAGTCTTTACCACTCAACCCACAGTCGCTACGGCTGCAGTTGAAAACTCAGCGCTGGGGGTCTACGGCATCGTAGTTTACGGCGCCGTAGCCACCAACTATGCCATAACCCATGTGGACAGCACCTTAACGGTCGAGAAGAATACGATTGCCGTGACCTTGGCGGGTTTATCTCAGACCTACACCGGGTCTGGCTTGGCTGTGACGGCGACTCCAGCAGTGGCAGACATCAGCGTGGTGGTGACCTACGCGGATTCTGCGGGCGCGGCGGTAGCCAGTCCGACCAATGCAGGAACCTACACTGTGACTGCCACAGTGGATGATGCCCTCTACCGTGGGACTGCAACTGGTACTTTGACGATAGGCAAGGCAACGGCAACCGTGACACTGAGCGATTTGGCGTCAACTTATAATGGCTCACCCAAGGTCGCAGCGGTGACCACTGATCCTGTAGGCCTTACCGTAGACCTTACTTACAGCCAGGGGGCAACTTTGGTTGCTCCTATTGCAGCAGTTCAAGCAGCTGCAGCAGTTGAAGCAGTTGCAGCAGTTGCAGCAGTTGCGGAAGTTTTATACGTTGAAGGAGATGTAATTCCAGAGGGCAAGGTAGTTGGTGACGTGAAAACAGCCGCCGTGGTGGCTGTGGCAGCGGTAGATGCTGTGGCTGCAGTTGCTGCTGTAGAAGCTGTCACTGGACCTTCAAATGCGGGCACATATTCAATAGTAGGTAGTGTGAATGACGAAAATTATCAGGGATTTGTTATTGGGGATCTGGTTATCGCCAAGAAGGTATTATTAGCAAGTGCGGATAATCTTACCAAGGTATATGGCAGCGCAAACCCTGCGGCGACCATTACTTATAGTGGGTTTGAGAATGGCGAGGTTGCATCAGTGTTGGACGCTGCACCTGTTGCGTCAATGGGTACTGATGAAACGAGTTCGGTTGGAATTTATGACATATCCCTTTCTGCAGGTTCCGACAACAACTACGAAATCACAAACGTGGCGCCCGTTTCTGCAGTTGAGGCAGTTGCAGGAGTTGCAGCGGTTGAGGCAGCTGCGGCAGTTTTATACGTTGAAGGAGATGTAATTCCAGTGGGTAAGGCGGTTGGTGACGTGAAAACAGCTGCAATAGCCGCTGTGGCAGCAGTAGATTCTGTAGCAGCTGTAGCAGCTGTTGGTAAGTTGACGGTGACAAAGGCGGTTTTGACTGTAACTGCTGCAGATGGGGGTAAGGTATATGGATTGCCTGTGACCCCTATTGGGTTTACCGCCACTGGATTTGTAAATGGCGATGTGATCGGCGGAATTGACACACAGCCCGTTGTCACCACGGCGGCAACTGCGGCCAGCGATGTTGGCAGTTACGTAACCACCGCTTCGGACGGCGAGGATAATAATTACAGCTTTGCATATATCGATGGTGTTTTGACTGTTTCAAAGGCCACGGCAACTATTGCCATTAGCGATACAACAGCAACCTACGATGGGAAATCCCACGGAGTGAAGGTGACCACCACACCGGCGGGTCTCGAGGGGAGTGTTACAGTCACGTATGTTGACACTACAAACGAGCCAGTGTTTGTGGGTGAGTATGATCCTGTCACCGCTAGCATGGATGATAAAAACTACTCTGCAGCTGATGTGCAAGGCACTTTTACAATTGAGCAGGGTAGTGATACCTACATCACACTGGCGGAAATGCCCGATGTTTATTATGGCACTCCTCCATTGGATTTGGGGTTGAGGGCCTCAACAGGCAACCGTGTTATGGTTTTTGTGGCGGGGCCAGCTGAGATTGGCAACGATAAAAACAGATTGGTGACTGTTAATGATGTGGGAACGGTTGATATTTTGTTGTATGCGCTGGGAGCAGGTATTCCTGCTGAGCAAAGATTTCAGGCGGCATCTTTTGAGGTTAAGAAACGGCCTCTGCTTATTACTGCAGATAACAAGAGTCGTACCTATGGCTCGGGCAATCCAGAACTAACCTATTCCATTCAAGGATTTGCTTCTGGTGAGGATGAGTCTGTTTTTTCAACGGGACCGGCTCTGACAACTACGGCGGACAACTCATCCGGTGTTGGGGGTGTTGCTATTACATTTTCCACCGAGGCGGTTGATGGTACTGGGCACTATGCAATAAGTCATCAGCCAGGAAATTTGACTGTTTCCAAGGCTCCCTTGACAATTACAGGTGGAGACCAAACCCGTAAGTATGGTCCGGTTGAAACGTCATTTTTTAGTGGCAAGCAATATGTTAATCAGGGGGGTGATGCGACAAGAAGTCGTTCGGCAGCTGCAGCAGTTTTATATGTTGAAGGTGATACAATACCAGAAGGCAAGGCAGTTGGTGACGTGAAAACAGCAGCAGTTGATGCTGTAACTTTCAATCATTGGCGTGTATTCGAAGTGACTTCATCGACTTCAGCCAATATGACATTCTATTTGGATGAAGATCTCTCTACAGCAGATAATCAGGCTAACTTTTCGACTATTTCCAGAGATGATTTTGTTTGGGATGCAACTACAAGAAATTTGGCTGCCCCAACTGTAGAAGGCTCTGGTATAGCTTTTGGAGTGCCGTACACGTCGTCATTTATGGATGTAACTTTTAATGATTCCTTCACGCAGGCGACACTTGTCTTTACTGGGAATTTATTGGAGACCACTGCTGGTTCGCCCGAAATAACGGCTCAATTACAAGGATTTGCGGCAATTTTTTCAAATATAAATATTATTGATGGTGTTCCGGCAGTAGCAGCAACGTATGAAGATGATGGCGTTACGATAAAAACTCCAGCTGTAGCAGCTGTGCCGGCTAAGTACATGTCCATTACTTGGACGATGGATGCTGGAGGCTTTACTTATAGTGGTTTTGTAAATGCTGATGATCCCAGCGTCTTAACATCGCAGCCTAGCAGTAGTATTGCAGCCACAGCAATATCGCCGGTTGGAGATCACCCGATTGCTGTAAGTGGCGCTGAAGCTGACAATTATGAGATTACGCATGTAAATGGCAATCTTACAATTAGCCCGGCACCGTTGACAGTTACCGCTGACAACAAAGAGATAGTTGAGACGGAATCACTACCTGATTTCACTTATTCTGTTTCTGGATTTGTCAATGGTGAGGATGCTTCCGTGGTGGCCACTGCTCCTTCGCTTTCGACGGATGCTGACAACTCTGTACCGGGTGATTACTTGATTGTTCCCTCTGGCGCAGTTGCGACAAATTATGCGGTCGCTCATGTCAGTGGCACAATGAAGATAAAGTCCGCGGCCAAGGCAAAAGTAACCGGTTTAGCGACATCAAATTCCGCGCCGCTTAATGGGGACACGGTTACTCTGACAGCGACAGCCACTGGAGATTTGCTTACTTACGATTGGTATAATGGTAGGGATCTCGTCCAGAGCGGATCTTCGAATACTTTGGTGATCGAAGATATAGGCCTTGATCAGGCGGGTAGATATCAAGTGTTTGCGAAGAATTTCAAAGGTAAACACCGTAAATTGATCAATATTAAGGTTTCGGAGCGTGAAAACGAGGTGTTCTTGGTCGTTGGTGAAAATTCATCCACACCTAGTGCAGGCGATAGTCTGATCGCTAAATGGGATTTTAATGATGCTTCGGATTCTGCTGGATCAGTTGATTCTGTTGCTGGTATTCAAGGTGTATTTGCTGGTGGTGCAAAGTATGGCGATGGTCGTGCTGGAGCAGGTTCGGCTTTGGATGTCAGTGGAGTCAACGGTGCCATGTTGGTTGAAGATGGTGGATTCCTTAATGCCGCCTCCACACTCAACACAATTACGATTGTTTTCTGGCAAAAGGTGAATAAAGTCACTAACTCCACTAGTTTCAATGCTTTTTCGGCCAGTTCAGGTAGTGGGCGAGCTGCTCATGGGCATGTTCCTTGGAGCAACAATAATATTTATTGGGACACCGCTGGTTGTTGTGATGGTAACACCCAGCGCATTAACAAGGGTTGGGGTGGCGACTATTCCAATTGGAACCAATTTGTATTTGTAAAAAATGGTGACACAAAGGAAATCTGGGTGAACGGTTCAAAACTTCATTCCGGATCCAATACTGCCGTATTGCCTACCGATATTTCTAGACTGTCAGTAGGTGCCAACATTGGTACTGCGACCGATCAGGGAAGCGGTGGCGTTGATGGTTTAATCGATGATTTCAGGGTGTATTCGAGCGCTTTGAGCAGTGAACAAATTGTTGAGATGTATTTGGCTGAAGCGGGATTGTATTCTGAGGATTTAGCGCTGAAGCAGCTTCTTGAGAGTGAAGGGTTCAAGGTTACCATGCAGGGCCCCAGCCACCCTGTGAGTGAGGTGGATGCGCGCCACACGTCAGCAGTTGTGATTTCATCCACGCTAGAGGATGATTCTTTCGCCGCTAATTATGCTAGTACTACTGCCCCTATCATCAACTTGGATGATTCAGTCCAGGATGCCCTCGGTTTTATTGGTGGACGAGACGATCTTGCGGGAACCGTTGATTCGGCAATTCAAATTGAAATCATTGACGCGGATCATCCTCTCGCCGGCGGGCTTTCTGCCGGAGCACAGACGATTCTCAGTTCCCCAGGTACCATTAATTGGGGGACTCCGAACGCAGCAGCTTTGGTTGTTGCCACGGCGGGGGGTGCATCTCATCAGGCTGCGGTCTACGGGTATGACATCGGTTCATCGATGGCTGGTGGGATTGATGCCGCCGGCCGAAGAGTGAACCTCCCACTTCAGACGGCAGATCTGGGCTCTATGACAGCTGAAGGTGGCGCCTTGTTGGTTGCTGCAATTGATTGGGTGAGTAGTTTTTCCATTATCGACGAGGGTGGTGATCTTAATGCAACTATTGCCGATTCGATTGTACTAAACGGTAGGGTGTCAGGTGAGAACATCACACTGCAGTGGTACAAGAATGGTGTTGCTATTGACGGTGCCACATCTTCCTCTCTGGACTTGGCTTCTGTGCAGGCTGGTGATGCGGGAACCTACAAGGTGATTGCTACTGATGCCGATGCCCCATGGAAATATCGTTTCAAGGAAATCAGCTATGAAGTCTCGGTGAGCGCCCGTGGTGATGAGGTTGTCTTGATTACCGGGGCGGACGAGTTGACCGCCAGTGATTTGGCAGTCAAAAGCATTCTGGCGTCCAAGGGTTATGGAGTGTTTGCTGCAACGGCAGCCAACACCAGTTCGTCGGTACTTGATGGTCGTCTCATGGCTGTTGTTTCTCCAAGCGTAGCCACCTCCGGCGACACGGTTTACGAGAATACCGCCACCAGTGGTGCCTACTTTCCTAGCATCAAGGAGTTTGGTGATGAGGTAACCTTGGGATTGAACAACCGTCTGCTCGATAGTCTCTCATTCGAGTATTTCGGCGACTTCACGGCCGATGGAGATGAGAAGGTTGTTGTGCGCATTTACGCTAATGATGGATCAAAATCAAATAGCGGAAAATGCAAAAACATGGGTGAATCTCCATATGAT
>ENA-OREN01004330-OREN01004330.1-marine-metagenome-genome-assembly--contig:-NODE-4330-length-12460-cov-3.910038_pt1 | contig 12460 bp, 12 predicted proteins | sample MGYA00248624_ERZ508555 | MGnify/ENA primary metagenome ERZ508555 (study PRJEB26222, sample SAMN06267773) | marine metagenome | isolation source: Saanich Inlet, British Columbia, Canada | place...
TCGGCTTGCAGAAGTTGAAAGAGAAGCGTTTTTTAGACTTAAGAATGTTAAAAAGAAAATTGAAGCACAGGAAAGAGCAGCGAAAGCCTGAACTGAATGATAGGGTTAAAGTTAGTTCTTTGCGAGGTAATGCTGGCACTAAAAAAATTTCTTCAAGTTGGCTAGGTAGAGTTTTTGATTTAGCCTATAATAGATTTCTTGTTTGGTTTAAAGTTCCAAAAAATAAGATTTTGGCTTTTAGAATTGTACTTTTTGCCACTAACTTCTTACTACTTCTTGGGATATTTATCTTCATGTGGCTGAATTTCTTTGAATAATAATACTGAGTTTTTTGAACAGTATTCATTTTTGTAGAAATGTAGTTCAATTAGTCATTATATCTTACAGACTGGTTCTTCTATTTGTTTAGCTGTATAAGTTATTGCAACTAATAGTACTATAATACCTAAAATACTGAATTCTTGTCCGCCAAATGGCAGAAAGCTCCCTAAAGTAGTGAGGCCAATTGCTGAGAGAACACCAATTCCACAACTTGGGCAAGCTGGTGCTATTAAGGTGAGAATAATTCCAGTGCCAGCAGATGCTTTTGCACTGCCACTAAGAGTTGGTTGTGATGCACCTAATTGCTTTTTTATTCTTAAGGCATATAAAACCATAGCAATTAAAATTGCCGAGAGTAAAGATAAGAGAATCATCATAACGCCTGGGAAAAAATGGAGACTTCTAAGCGTAAAATAAATGCCATCAATGAACGTTCTTGGACTGCTAAAAAGAAGTTTTCCAACTTGAAAAAGTTCTAAAATAATTGCGTTTAAGACTATGAAAGATGCTGTTAGAGCGAGAATTATTAACTTACTTTTACGGTCAAACCAAACCCTTTTCACTGCTAACTTGGTTGTTTTGTAAGTTTGTTTGATTTTTGAGATTGATGTTTTTTGTGTCATTTTCGATTTGTAATTTACTTTTTAGGTATTAGAATAAGAAAGAAAAGAAAAAATAATAAAAACTTTTTGAAATAGCTGTCTTTGATTTGCTTAACTTGCAGCTAAAGCAGCTTCAATTGCTGCTTCAAAAACACTGTATGGTTGAGCTCCACTAATTTGGACACCATTCACAAAGAAACTTGGAGTTCCTTGTACACCTAGTCTTCCACCATCACTAAAGTCTTCTGCTACTTCACTTGCATATTTTTGTGAACTGTAACAGTCACTAAATTGGTTCATATCAAGGCCAAGTTCTTGCGCCCAAGATTCATACTGAGCATCTCCAAGAAGATTCTGGTTCTCAAATATTAAGTCGTGGTATTCCCAAAACATATCTTGCTCGTTTGCACATTCAGCTGCTAGAGCTGCTGGTTGAGCTTCTGCGTGAAAACTAAGTGGAAAATCTCTGAAAACAATTTTTACTCTTCCATCAGCTACGTATTCTTCTTCAACTTGCTTTACAGTTGGATAAGCACGTGCACAAAATGGACATTCAAAATCACTCCACTCTATGATTGTTACTGGTGCATCTGCATCTCCAAGTACAGGGTCTGTGTCTGCATCATAATAATCGCTTGCAACGAAGTCGTCGAAGCTTGGTGCATTGGCTTCTGCTGCGCCTGCTGCAGCATCTGCAATACCTGCTGCTGATCCTCCAGTTTTTGAAATGTCGATATCCCAATTAGCAAAAAGAGACACTACAAGTAAAACTGCTAAAATTGCAGTTGCAATTTTCCATCCTTTAGTTTCGTCTGTTTTCATGTTTTTGTGTGCTGCGCTGTGGCTAGCATGTTTTGTATGTGTTTTATGTTCATGGCTATGCGCTTTATTATGATTTTGCGCAGTCTCATGAGTTGAAGCTTTTGTGTGTGTATGCTCCTTATTTGTTGTTGATTCTGCCTTTAGTTCTGAAGTTTGAGTCATAGTTTGACTAACTTCCTCTTTACTTGGTACAGATTCAGTTTGAGAAGATTCTTCCATTTTTTACTACCCCCTATTAAATAGAGTGTTTTTGAAGGTTTTGAGTTTATATGCTTTGTGATAGCGCGGTTATTTTTATGTTAAAAAAGAATTTGAAGTTAGTTTTTGCTTGGATTTTCATTGAGTTTTGGCAGGTGTTTTGGTTGTACTTTAGTTGAGTATTAGTTGTTTTTGATTATGTATATTCTACTTTGTGAAAAACTATGTTAGTTTGAGTATAATCTTGCACCTTACAAAATGGTTCAAGTAAAAGCTTTATTTTTTTTGTGGATAGTCTTTCAGAGATAATTGTGTTGTATTGGAATTCCTGAAAAGATGGTTTTCTTAGAAATGCTGCAGTTTCTTGAAAGTTAGCTAATTCATTGATTTCTATTTTTTTATCTGTGTCTGGATCAAGAATGACCTTACCCTTTACTTTATCCACTAGAATATGAAAAATTTTTTCTTCCTTGTTTATTTCTTGTGAAACTTTTATGTAAAGAGCTGGAATCAAATAAGTTGTAATTTTTTTTATGTCTTTATCTGCAATCAATTTAATGTCTTTGATAGATAATTTGCTTGGAACTATAGAAATGAGATTTTTGTTTGCGAAATTTTTTGTTTGTTCAATAATACTTGGCTCTGTTGAAGTGGATTTAATTTGTGGTGTTTTTTGTATTTGTTCCATTGGAACTAGTGGTGTTTTGTTGTTATTAGACGGCGGCGTTAAACTTATTTCTTGAGAAGCTGAAATTGAGTTATATTTTTGCAAAACGTTAACGGCTTCCCCTCCATGCTTTGATCTGCGGCGCCTGATATTTACCACAAGTGGCCGATCAACAATTCCACAAATAAGCGCGGAACCAATTGGGAGATTTTGGATCTCGTCAGCGGTTTCACTACCAATGCCTTCGGCGCTGCTGGTAATAACTCTTAGATCATTTGGATTTGTGATTTTCATAATTATTTGAGTTGAACATTGCGCTAGAACTGTTTTTTGTAAAAGAGCTGGACGTTGAGAGATAACGCAAAGTCCAAGGCCAAATTTTCTGCCTTCGCTACTGATTAATCTAATTATTTCTGAAGATATGGCTGTTCCAAATCCTTTTTCAGGAACAAAGTTGTGGGCTTCTTCAATTACACAAAAAAATGGAGGTATTTTAGCTTTTTTTCTAGCGATGAAAATATCTTTTAGAAGTTTTGCGACAATCATGGAAGCAATTTTTGGGTCTGTTCCTCTTAAATTTAGAATTGATGCCTTGCCTGGAACAATTATATCAGTAAGTGGCGTTGGGCTTGGCGAAAAAATATTCAAATCTTTTAGGTGTTTAATTGTATCAATTACTGGCCAGATGTTGGCACTTTCAATTTGCTGCAGTTCATATATTATGTTATCAAAATTTAGTTCATTTGCAGGAATATCTTTAATTGCAGAAAAAAGCATGGCTTCTTGGGTGTTACTTAAAGAAATTGGAAGAATTTTGAGAAGCTCATAACTTGACATGCGCTCACTTAGCCTAAGGGGTTTGAAATCTGGATTTAATTCCATATCTCCAAACTCTTGAATTTGGTGTTTGTAACTTTTAGCATTGATACTCCATTTTAGGAGTTCTTCTTGAGAGTCTGTGCTTTTTTCTTTTAAGGTACTATATTCTCCGTGCGGATCAATAATTAATAGAGGCACTTGTCTTTCAAGAATCTCTTCTAAGAGAACACCAACTGTGTATGATTTTCCAGCACCAGATTTTGCCAGAACTGCAAGGTGCCTTGTTAAAACTTTTTGCAAATCAATATGTACTTCAAGATTTTTTCCTTCAAGTGTTCCCATGTAGGCTGCGTTACTGTCTAGTTTGATTATGTCTTTAATGAAATCGTCTTGCGCTTCTAAAACTTCAGCGCGTAGATTGAAGGGAGTTCTGATTCCCTTAAGTCTATTATCGCTTGGGTCTTTATATCCAATAACTGTACACTTAGCAGTAAGATTATCTTGCTCACGGATAAGTTCCATTAACTGGCATAAAACAAACCCGTATTCTGAATGATTTACTTGCAGAAATTGAAATTTTTTAGCATAAGCACTAGTAACATTAAATTGAAATTTAGTTGTTAATACCTTACCAGTGATTTTTCCAAGAATCATTATTTGGTATCTTGGGCCATGGGTTATATTTAGCTTATGCTAGTTGAGGCAATAGATAGAGGTTAGTTGGCTCGTTATCACTAAGTTTAGAAGATTATTCCAAGGCGATAAAGGGCGAGTCCTATCCAAAAAACTAAGCCAAGATAAAGAAATGCAAAAAGTGGTTTGAGTGGTAAAGACTTCATAATTGGCCAATGAGTTACTTTATCGTGTAATTTTCCTTTAGTAAATGTAAGAAGAGTGTAAGTTAAGCTATCTATAATAATGAGATAATACAAAATCGCTTCAAAAGTTATTGGCATAGAAAATAAAAAAGGAAATTAGTATAAAAAAGTGTTGATGTTTTTTGAAATTTAGATTTATATTATTTAATGTGAATTTAATTAATCATTATCTACACGTGGCGCCAGAATAAAACTCATAGCTAACTTGTCAACTTCTTTGTATTCAAGTTTTAAAGGATAATCATTGTTAAAACTTAAAGATACGTTACTACCAATTTTTGATCCACCCATCATTTTTTTAAGATACTCTAAAGAATATTTTGCTTTGAATTTGCTATTTTCTGGGTCTTCTCCGGTAGTTGTGATCTTGGTATTCTCATCTTGCTTTATTTCTACAAGTGCTCCTGAAAGGTCACCTTTAGCTTTGATAAGTAGAGATTCTTTATCACCTAGAAAAGTAACTGATTCTGCTACAACACTCACATCTTCAATTGCATCTGTTAGTTGCGCGGCTGGCATTGTAATGTTGCAAGGGAAATTAAGGTCTGGTACTTTTTGTTCGCGTTCGTCAAGTTCTAGAAGTGCGATTGTAAAAGATCTGGCTGACTTGCCTTTCAAAATTACTTTAAGTTGATTTTCTTCGCCTGTTTCAAGAGTTAATACATCATCGCCTTTTGCTCTACGTAAGATTTGTTTAAGATTAGCTAAAGATATTGAAAATTCTTCAGTTCCATTTGGTACATTGAACTCAACAAAACTTGATGATAAAATTTTTAGAACTACCATAGCAACATTTGCAGGGTCCATTGCTACCATCTCAAGACCGTCACTGTTTACCTTGAAAGTAACTTCGTTTACAAGTTCGGAAGCGATCGCTATTGGGTCTTTTAGATATTTTGGTTCTGCTAGGACTAATTTCATGAGAAAATCAGGCATTCAAGCGTTTAAAAGCTTTATTGTGGTAGAAGCTTAAGTTGTTTTTCCCTAATAATAAAGAAATTGATTATTTAACAGTGAAACGTTTCCCATCACCCATCAAATGCGCAGTCTCGCCTTCTTTGTAGCCTAGTTTTTCTGCAATCTTTATGAGTTGTTTCCAAACTCTGGGCCTGCGTGGCTTGGAATAATGTGTTTTGGATTTAGAAGTTTGAATAATTCTTCGTGATCTTTTTCACTAGCATGGCCAGAAGAATGTAAATCTTTGAGAATATGAACCTTTTTTGATGATAATTCTTTTTCAAGAACTTTTCGCTGCGCAATATTTGATTCTACTGGGATTACTGAACAACTAAAAATAGTTAACCAGTTTTCGTTTAAGTTAAGGCTTGTTTCTCCACGAGACATACGAGATAACTGCGCATTAGGTTCACCTTGATGGCCAGTACAAACTATTAGATACTTTTCTGGGCCTTCGCGTTGAATTTTTTCAAGGGCATTTTGTACCACTGGTCTGCGGGCGTGAAAAGGGATTGATTTTGGAAAATCTACAATTCTAATTCTTTGAGCAGCTGTGCAGTATTTTCGCATACTTCTTCCAATGAAAACAACTTGGCGATTCATTTTTTTGCCAATTTCAATTAAAGTTTTAAGCCTAGCTATTTGACTAGAAAAAGTAGTTACAATAATTCCTTTTTTTTCCAAGTCAGGCATTGGATTATTTAGAAGAGCATCCTCAAGCATTTGTTTTGCATGCGCCTCACTAGTTGTGTGGCGATCCTCACTTGCATACAAAGATTCGCAAATTAAAAGGTCAACTCCTTCCTCGCCAACTTGTTTTAACTTTTCCATATTGATTGGAGGCCCTAAAGTTGGTGTGTGATCTAATTTGTAATCATTAGCATAAATAATTGTCCCATAAGGAGTAATTACTCTAAGCATTGCTGTATGAGGAATAGAATGAGTTACTTCAATGAACTCTACTTGAATCTTATCAGAAACTTTGTATGTTGTGTTTAATTTTTGAGCAATTAGTTTGTTTGGAAGAGTCATTCTTTCTCCCTTGCAAATTTCTTTAATTACTTCAATTGTGAAAGGAGTAGAAACAATTGGGACGTTTGGAAACATTGGGGCAATAAAAGGGATTGCTCCGACATGATCTAAATGTCCATGGCTTGGGATGATTGCTTTGATTTTGAAGTGCCAGTCTTTAATGTGATCAATATTTGGAATTGCATTTATTTTCACAAGTGGTTCGAATTCCTTAGCAACTGGATTTTTCACATCATTTTGGGTATGTTTAATGTAACTTTCAAGTTCAAGGCCCATGTCGATTACAATCACTTCGTCATCTACTTTGATTGCGGTACAGTTACGCCCACATTCAGAAAATCCGCCAATTGTGCATACTTCGAGTGTCATTTTAGGTATTAGTTTGTCCTCTCTTTATTAATGTTCATACCTTGATTCAGAAAAAAAGTGTGAAGAGGGCGCAAAAACCTCCGATGGCTAGCCTGCCTTGGGTATCGGCTGATATACTGTGTAGAGCAACGTTATAGAAAAACATATAATCTTCGCATTTGTATTTATTTTATGAATATTAGTGAAATCCAACATGCTTTAGATGTTCTTGTTTATTTTAATTCTAAGATACTATCTGTGCATAGGTTTTTTCAGCCAGAACAAATAATTATGCTCTCCTTTGAATACGGGGAAGTGAAGGGCGGTTTTACTTCTCATCATTTTAACAAAAACAAAGGTCAGATTGTTGGACTTCTTCAAAGATTACATGATGAATTGATATTATTAGATAATTATCTTAAAAAAGAAACTGACATTGAATCTTTATTAAGGGCTTTTGATAAAAGAGTATATCGTAACATTCGCGAAGATACTAGGCGTGTTGTGAAAATTGTTCGTTCATTAAAATCTTTAGCAAAAGAAGCAATTGAAGTTACTCGGCGCTACATTAAAGGCCAATGCGACAAAAAAGAGATTGGTAGAGTATATGTTGGCGTATATGAAAAGATGGAAAAGGATCTTGATGGAATTAAAAAAATTATGGGGAGGGACTTGTATATCGAAAACCTTTTGGGAAATATTCTTAGAGAGATGCGTGAATTATGGGAAACAAAGATTAGGGGAAAAACAGGGTGGTTTTTTCATGGAACGAGCGTCTTGTTTTTGCCAAGTATTCAAGTACACGGGTTAGATAATAAAAAACTTCCTAGGGGAATAAAAAAGGCAATAGAACATATGTCAAAAATATACGAAAAATATAGACCAAAAAGGCATGTTGATATTAATTTAGATATGGGTTCTGTTCAGCCAGCATTAGGTTTTCGGGAAAATGCAATAAGAAAAGATGCAGCTGCCTCTAACCTTCCTGCTTTTTTGTATGAGATTCTTAATAGAGATGTTCTTGGTTGGGAAGAAGAAGAAAGGGCCAGGTATCTTGCACAATTGACTGAAAACGAGAGAAAAATTGCTGAAACTTGTTTTAGGTTTGGCCGTATGTTAAGAAAAAAAAATAAAATGGTAGTTCTTCATATTGTATTTAACTCAGCTTTTCTGAAGTACATGGGCATACCAGATTACTTCTCTGGTTTTGATGCTTTTTTTGCCCTTTGTCAAAAAAATGGGCTTATCCGTTTACCTGAGATCTATTCCTTTAGGCGAGATGATATAATCTTTGTACGTTTGCTTGAAAGATTAGGTTCCCCAGTAGATGTTAAAAGAGTGAATTTTTCATCTCCAAATAACGTTGAGATGCGTTTTGATAAACCTATTCTTCCTTCATTTATTTATATTAAAGTGAAAAGTGTTACTGGGGCAAAACTTATTCCAATTACTAGCTGGGGACCTAAAATTGAGCCAGTGATAAGTTGAAATCTGCTTTACTAAAAATCATATAAAAGAAATGGTGCGGGGAGAGGGATTTGAACCCCCGTACCCACTAAGAGAATGGATTTTGAGTCCATCGCATTTGACCGCTCTGCCATCCCCGCACGAATAGTTGATTTTTTAGAATACGTTTTTATAAAGATTCTGTTTTAACTATTTTTTATGAATAAATATAGGCATGGGCTTGCAGTAGATATTGCCCTTTTGAAAGAGGATAAGGTTTTCTTAATTAGGCGAAAAGGTTCGGATTTTGCTGATGGAGAATACCGTACTCCTGGAGGAAAAATTGATCCTGGAGAAGATGCATTAATGGCTGCCGTACGTGAAGCTAAAGAAGAGATTGGAGTAAATATCTTGCCTGAAAAAATGAGTCCAGAAATAAAAAATGCTCTTTTGAAAGGCCTTAAAGGAGAAAATTTTAGCAGTTTTGGTTTTGATTTAAAAAAATCTGAAGAAAAATAATAATAAATTATTGAATGCTTTGAAGCTGAGATTCGATATCTTTTAACTGAGATTCTAACTCGTCAAGTTCATGGTGAACCGCTGGAGAAGGGCCACCTGCTTCAGGAGCAGATTTTGACTTCATATACGTTGCTTCTTCATGGTCTTCATACTTGTCTTCAGCTTCTCCAGTGATTGCCCGTAATTTCCCTTGAGGAAAATAGAACTTTAATTTCCCGGTCAATAAAGAATTGAGAACCTTGAGCTCTACTTTGAGTTCTGAGAATAACCTTACTTTTTCTTCCTGAACATGGCGAAACTTTTCATAACTTTGCATGAAAATAATTACTTCACGAAGTGATTCTAATACATCTCGGCGAACAAGTGCTGGCTCAGGTATTTGAACCATGTATCCTGGAGATTTATCATCTCTACTAGAAGCGCGTCTGCTCACTGATTTTTTACTTGCTTTTCTTTTTGCCATAGTATTAAATTTAGTAATGTTCTGGTTCGTTTAAAGTTTGGTCGATAAACTCAACTTTTTTCTCGATTTCTGAAAGGGCATTTTGCCACTGTTCTACTAATTGATCTTCATCGTTTTTAAGATCGTGAATTTTTAGTAGAGTTGATTTTGAGTCATCAATTTTTTTGCGAACTACTTCAATCAAATCTAAAACATCACGATAATCGTTAATTTTTACAAATACTGGCATCTTTTCCATCATTATTCACCTACCTAATACTGCGCAAAAAGTGTTCTGTCCGCAGTTAATAATTTATCATGAACTTTTTTAATTGCATCTTTCATGCGTAAAAAGTTCTTTTCCTCGTTATATTCTGAATGTTCTAAGTCTTTTGTTAATTGAGTTAGATGTGTTAATTCTGAATTTAAATCTTTAAAATCCCCTAAGATTCTTTTGTAGTCACGTACTTTAATGTAAAGGTCACTACCTTGGTGTCTACTAGGTGCTGCTGGTGAAGAAGACATTTTTGAAGAGGAGGACACTTGCCTTGGAGCTAAAGATGCTGCTGGGCTTGATGGTTCATCAAGACTAGGCATTCTCATAGGAGGAGGTCCCCTTGCACCTAAAGGAGCAGATGCAGCTAAATGATCGTGATCATCAAAATTGAACGGGTCGTCGTGAACCCCTGCTGCTGCTTTAATGTGATCTGGATGGATCACTTTGTCATGCATAGAATCTTCATTAAAACTTAATGATTGCTCGTGCGAAACTTTTGGAAACGCAGAGGCTGGAAGCTGCTTTTTTTTCTTACCGAATAACCATCCCATCGTGGTCAAATGAAGATAGAGTGTATTTAAAACTTTGTTGACTATTTTAAAATGGTTACATTGCAACAATTGTTTGCTTTTTGTGTCGTTTGAATTTTTGTTTTGAGAAACTGGTTTTAGAAATATCTAAAAAGAGATTGTTTTTAGTTTCTTATTTATGTTTAGTTTTGATGATGAAGAGATAGTGTTTTTCTGTAAATTTTGTTTTGTGTTTTTTGGAGGGTTTTTTATGTCGCTATTTTTCATATTTAATGTGCATGCTGACGTGGTAATTACTGAAGTAATGTATAACCCAGATAGATGTAGTGATTCTGATTGTGAGTGGGTAGAACTTTGGAATAATGGGTCAGAAGAGACTAATTTGTCTGGGTTTGAACTTGATGGGAAAAAAATTAGAGAAACCACTGGTAGCGTAGAAGATATTATTATTGCTCCTGACTCCTATGTTGTTTTTGCAGATGAGCTTTTGGATTCTGACGGAGACAATGAAAGTTTTGAAATCTTTTTTGGAAATGGTGATGGGTTTTGGGATGAAAAAGACCGTGAAGAACTTGGTGAGAAGGTTATTGCTTATGATTTTTCTTTGAGTTTAACTAACACTGAAGACCAAGTTATTTTGTTTAATGGTACAGATAATGTATCTGAGTTTACTTATGTTGATGCACTTGGTGCTGATGGGAATGATTACAGTTTAGAATTAACCCAGGAAGGAGAAATCAGAGAATCACTTGTAGTGTTTGGAAGCCCTGGAAGAGTTAATGGGCGATGGGCAATAAGTTTGGATTATTCTGATCTTAGGATTAATGAAATTTTGCCTGACCCAGAAGGGGATGACGATTCATTAAAACCACTTGGAGAATGGATTGAAATTGTGAACTTGGGAGATAAACTTGTTGACTTGGAAGGGATTTGGGTTGAAGATAGTGCAAGGAATAAGTTGTATGTTTCAGACAGTACTGTTTTGGATGAAGATTTTGGAAATGAAGGTAACACAATAGTTGGGCCAGGTGAATATTTAGTAGTTTATCGAAATGGACAGACCAGTTTTAGTTTGAATAATGGTGGGTTTGAAGAAGTTTTTTTGTATGCTGAAAAAATTAGTGAGGCAGGTATTTTTGAGGAAACAGAAAATGATTGGTTACTTGACTCAATGAGTTATAGTGATGCTATCTCTGGGATGAGTATTGCGTTAATTGATGGTGATTGGCAAACTACTGCGCCGACAGTTGGAGAAGAAAACTATTACTTGGGTCCGTGTGATTGGTCACTTGATATTTTAATGGATGGAAGTGTGTTTTCTGAAGACGACTTTGAGTTTGAAGTTGAACTTTTTAGAGAACTTGGTAGCAGCGAAGAAGTTAGTGTTAGTGGAGAAATTCTGGATTATTATGGAGAAACTGTTAAAGAATATAGTCCTTGGACAAATGAGGAAATTAGTAACTCTAGAACAAAAGATTATTCACCTAATTTAGCTGAAGGGATTTATGAAGCAGTTTTTACCATAGATGATGTTGAGTGCTCAGATATCAATTCTGAAAACGATGAAGTTAGTGCTTTTTTCGCAATTAATCCAGATTATCAATTAAATGAGAACAGTTTAGAAATTGAAACTGTTTATGATGCTGGGTCTGATGACAGTTATGAGTGGGGCGAAGCATTTAGGGTCAAAGTTAACATTTACAAAGGAGATGAAACAAAAACAGCTATCGAACTTTATGCTGTTGACAATGAAGGCGAAGTTGTTTCTGAAAGAACAAAACTAAACGCATATGAAGAATACCAATACTACACGCTAACGCTTCCTTTGCAACTAGATGCAAATTGTAACGAAGCTTATCCAGATGGAAAATTATATCTGGTTTTGGAAGGATTGGGACTTGAAGAGAAGTATAGTTTTGAAGTTTTTGGGATTTCAGATGATACTTGCGAGAACTATGATGATTATGCCTTTTTGAATGATGGAGACTTTGGAGAAATTGAAGCTGAAGAATACCAGCTGTCTGGACTAGATTTAGCTTATGCTCCAGGTGAAGCATTTAGTTTTGATTTGCAATTTTTAACTGATGAATCTGCGCATGAATACAGTGCTTGGGCTTATGTGTATAAGGGGTCTTCTTGCAAAAGTTGTTTTGATGGAGAAATTAAAAGAGAAGAAAATTTACAAGAGATTTCTTTGAAAGCTAATTCTATTGGAGAGATTAGCTATTTGATTAAATTAGATGATGACATATCAGTAGGCGATTATAATTTGAAAGTTAAAATCATGAAAGATGACCGCAAAACTGCCGATGAAATCACTTCAGAAATTTTGGTTGTAGAGGGCGGAATTTTTGAAAATGTTTTTGATGAGTTTAGTTCTACCGGAAATGGTGGCGAAGATAATGAAAGTGGAGAAGAAAGTGATTTTTCTGAAGAATTTTTTGTAGGTTCTGAATATATTGATGAATCTATTTTTGAAAAAAAAGGAGGCATTGTTGTCTATCAATCTACATCGCAGCGAGCTTACAAATTGGTCCCTTATATGATGTTAATTAGTTTGGCCCTTATGTGCTATGTTGTTTGGAAAAAGGCATAGTTGTTA
>ENA-OREN01004334-OREN01004334.1-marine-metagenome-genome-assembly--contig:-NODE-4334-length-12454-cov-4.818130_pt1 | contig 12454 bp, 9 predicted proteins | sample MGYA00248624_ERZ508555 | MGnify/ENA primary metagenome ERZ508555 (study PRJEB26222, sample SAMN06267773) | marine metagenome | isolation source: Saanich Inlet, British Columbia, Canada | place...
TATAATGTTTGCAAACAATGAGATTGGAACCATACAAAATATTGAAGAGATTGGTAAAATTGCGCACGAATATGATGTGCTGTTTCACACTGATGCTGCTCAAGCATTAGGACATATTCCAATTGATGTACAGAAATTAAATATTGATTTAATGTCAATGTCTTCTCATAAAATTTATGGGCCTAAAGGGATTGGTGCATTGTATATCCGCAGTATTTTGCCTAGAGTAAAAATTAATTCAATTGTTTATGGTGGAGGACAAGAGAGGAACATTCGTTCGGGTACATTGAATGTTCCAGGAATTGTAGGATTTGCAAAAGCAGTAGAGATTGCAATTGATGAGATGGATGCTGAAAATAAAAAATACAAAAAGTGGACTGATACAATGCTTGAAAAGTTTTCTGCAGTTGGAGGGAAACTAAATGGTCATCTTACAAACAGATTGGTGCATAATTTGAATATTAGATTTGATGGAGTACAAAGTAAATCCATAATCAACACAGTTTCTAAAAAGTTGGCAATCTCTGCAGGATCTGCATGCACTAGTGATTTGGTAGAACCATCCCATGTGTTATTGGCCTTGGGATTGAATGAAGGGCAGGCACATAATTCCATTAGAATTGGTTGTAATAGGTATAATATTGATGAGGAGATTGATTTTGCAATAAATGAGATTCTAAATGCTTTAGAATCATTGGCAAAAATCAGAGTATAATTTTATTAAATTCATAATTCTATTTTATTTTATGACTAATTCTATTGAGGAATTGATTTCCAAAGGAACCCACTGTATTGAAATTGGAAAACCTTTTGACGCTTTAGATAATTTTAGAAAAGTTCTCGATATTGAACGTACTAATGTTAATGCTTGGAAAGGTTGTGCTATGGCGTGGGATTGGATTATTACATCTACCCCTCCATCTGAAGATACAAAAAAACCTGCTCAACAATCAGAACAATGTTGGAGTCGATTAATACAATTAGATTCTTCAAACCCTGAATATTTTATGAACAAAGGTTATGTTTGTCAATACTATCTTGATAATTCCGATACAGCAATGAATTGTTATCGTTCTGCATTGGAGTTGGATAACTCACAATCGATGGTGTGGATGAATATTGGTGTGATTTTCAGTAACGCATCTGACTGGGAAAATGCCCTTGATAGTTATAAAAAAGCAATAGCGTTGGATAATAAATCAAAATCAATTTGGTTAAATTTTGGAATTACATATGCTAGAATGAAGAATTTTGAAAAAGCACTAGAATGTTTTGATCATTCTACACAGTTAGATGATTCTTTTGTAGATGGTTGGAAAGCAAAATGCCAAATTTTAGATGATTTAGGTCGTTATGATGAGGCTAAAGTTTGCGGTGAAAAAATTTATGAATTAACAAAAAATAATTAATACACGGTAACTTTCCTATACTTTTGCATTTCATGATTAACAAGAAATCGTATAAATAACTTGATCAGAAATACATGTGTTCTTCTCAAATATAATGAAAAATTAAAAATTCTCTAAAGAGAATAGAACCATAGTGTTAATTAATTATTGAAGATAAATTAGATAAAGAATAAATGTATCTCAAATTGAGAAATTCCATGGGTATTGAAGCAAGTGTCAAGGAATTACTTTTAAATCAAATAAAAGTAATTTCTGAAAATAATCCTAATAAAGATGGGAAGCCTGAACCACTTTACACCTCTTTTGTAAGATGGGCATGCGAGAATATTCTGAATATTAAAGATGATTTTGATGTTGAAGATGCAATTTCTATTGGCGGTAAGAGTGATTATGGGATAGACTTCTTCCAGCATGATTCTGTTGGAGATGAAGAAGATCAATCTATAATTTGGGGATAATCAAAATTCAGTGAAACTTTTGATTATTCTGTTTCTCGAGAAGAAATGTTGACCTTTGGACATACTTTGGAGGCATTAGAGGAAAATTCAGATATTGCCAGTAAAACATTTGGAGATAAAGCGGAATTATTCAAGGATTTAGGTGGACGAAATGCACCAATCAAGAAAAAAATGTATTTTATTGTTGCAGGTACTTTTAACGATCAAGCAGCTAAATTAATGAAAAGTGATAATTGGAAGAAATTAATCGATAATGATCGCGGATATAAAATTCAATTCATTCCAGTAGATATTGATGACATTGTAAATCAAATCGTTTCCCCACAAACAAAGGCATTAAAAATTAAATTTGATGGTCATGTAATTAAAAGAAAAGATGAATTAACTGGAAAACAGACTGTTGTGGGATATGTTAAGGCAACGGATTTTGTTCCAATCGTACAACAAAATCCAGGACTCTTTGGATTAAACGTACGAGAGTCTTTAGGCAAAGAAAAACCTGCCTTTAAAGGAATGACAAAAATTTTAAACGATCCAAATCGTAAAAAACAATTTTGGAAATTTAACAATGGTATTACAGCAATTTGTAATTCTATGGAAGATATTGGAAATCAAATACCCGAATTTGAAGTAGGAGATCTTAAGGTGGTAAATGGGCGTCAAACAACTTATTGTTTGTCCGAAAATACTGAATTACTGGATGATGTGTTAGTTAGTTTAACAATACATGAAACAAATGATCATACCGAAAGAACTGAGATAACAATTTCTACAAATACACAAAACCCAGTTAAACCTGTAGATTTATTTTCCAATGATGAAACAATTTCTGATTTATCTATTCAATGTAAAGATAAATTTTATGATTATTATTTTGAACGTCAAACTAGAGGATTTGCCGCATTAAGTAAAGATGAACAAAAAAGAATTACTCCTAGAAGATTATTGGATAAAAACAAAACTGCTAGAACTTATTTGGCTTTTGCAACTGACAAACCTAATGATGCAATTATTTCAGAATCTAAATTATTTGATTTCGGCTCTATTTATTTTGAAAAAGTTTTTGCAAATCGAAAAATTAAAGAATTAATTGTACCACATATTTTCATGCATATGCTAAATGAGTTAGATTTGAAATGGGCAAAAGAAATCAGATCAAATAATTATACTAATAAGAGAAATAAATCCATTTTACACAAAGATATTGTCAAATATTTTATTTTGAATTTTATTGCATCTTCGTTTAATGAACTTCCTGCAGAAAAGAAAGTCCTCGTTGAAGATAAAATCATAGACGTTGTATCTGGTTTAGATAAGACAGATATGATCCCAGATATCTTTTTTGAACTTGCTGAAAAATCGTATATATTTTTCATGCGTCTATTTGATCAAAAACGTGATGTTACATGGCCTGAAGAATTATACCAAAAAATCAGAGCAAATGGCTATGAATTTGACCCCGATGACATTCCGACAGATTTCAATATCATGTCAAAATTAAAATCTAGAGGAAATTTCATAAGACAAGATTTGATGAGAACCAGATCTGAAAAAATCAAAGATGATAAAAATTCAGACACTATAAGATCTGCTCTTTTATCTTTGATTGAGTAATTTTTAAAATCATGAGAATATTTCAAAATAAGACACACGTGAGATTTTGCATTTTCAAAAGGATCTCAAATAATTTTCTTTTATTTAACTTGTAAAAGACCATAGAGTTTTTTTATCAATAAAATTCAAAAGTAATTGATGAAGTTCGAAAAATTCCCTGATGAAAAATTTCAACAAATTTTCATGCATGTGATTGGTCAGAGCAGACGAGATAATACCTACAAATTTGCTTTTGCTAGATTTTTGTTAGAATATGCTGAAAATGAAACTGAATCTAGTATTGATTTTGAAAAAATAGCAAAATATTTTCTCAAATACTATTGGCCACAAATATGCAATTCAAAATTATTTCAAAGTTCAATCGATAGTCAATCTTTAGATGAAAAAAGAAAACCAAAAATTGTTCAAATTCTTAACAGTGAATTTCCTGAACCATATTATCCCGAAACATTTGATCAAATTTCTCAAAAAGAACCTCAGAAAATTAACAATGTAATCCAAAAAATCAAGGAAGATTGTTTCAAGATTGTAACATTTGCATTTCAGAGAATTAAAGAAGGCAATTCGGATTTAGATGTTGCCCCTATGTTTTTTGATTATAAAATTAAAGGCCAAAAACCAAGTAGACCTGATCAAGTTTATGTTGATTTGAATTATGGTATAATTTTAAATCCTCATGCAATTGATTTTCTAAAAAGATTCAATAATTTGTTACATAATGCAGTCATTTTACAATGGGCTAAATTTTTAGAACCCCTCAACATTGGATATCCTCAAATTATAAAATCAATTGAATTTGAATTTGAACCTAGGAACCTTCAGAAAGAAAGAAAGTTATTAGAAAAAATTCAGAACTCTTGTTTTTACTGTGATAAAATTTTAGATAAAGATGAGATAAACGTTGAACATATTATCCCGTATTCTTATTTGAAACATAATAAGATGTGGAATCTAACACTTGCATGTCAACCATGTAATTGTAAAAAATTAGGTTCATTACCAAAACCTAAAACTCTTTGGATGAAAAAGATTCATGATAGAAATACACAATTTAGGGAAGAAATCCTAGAATTAGATAAACATTTGAAAGAATTAGGTGATGAATATGCGACAAAAATGGATATCATGTATGATTTGGCAATTAATCAGGGATTTACCGAAAAAGAAATGCCTTAAAATCAATCATTGCTCATAATATTTTTCAAATTTTATGATTGTTTATTTTCATGTGAAAATTACCCTAAATCTTTTTTATGATGGGTTAGTTTTCATGACGTATCCTATGACAAATCAATTTTTTATTTTAATTGATAAAAATAATGAAGAGAAATTCCGTAAATTCAAATTAGAAAAATTCAATGACAATACAAAAGAAATCCTAAATAATAATTCTGCCAAATTTGTTTGGGGATTACACCAAGGTAAGGTCAAATCATCATTATGGTCCAAACTACAAAAAAATGATACAATTCATTTTACTACCCCTGAAGAAAATTTCAAAATTTCAGCAAATTTATCTAAAAAAATAAAAAATCCAAAATTTGGAAAATTATGTTATCCTCATGATCTCGATGCAAGTTCAATTCAATACTTTCTATTTTTTGAAAATCTACAAAAAACAAATATTTCATTTAATGAATTAATTCATAATTCTGTTACTAGAATTTCTGTTTATATATCTGGAATTTATGAAATTAAAAAACAATATTACCAAATCAAAAAATCAAAACCAAGAAAATTTATCCCACCAATCACCAATGGACCTGCAAAAAAGAACAAATCTGAAGTCTGGCGTTTTCTTAGAGACACAACCCCTGTTAATGAACTAAAAAAACTATATCAAAACAAATGTCAAATTTGTAACAAAACCTTTGAGATTGCAAAAAACAAGTTCTATTCAGAAGTTCACCACTATCATCCTCTAGAAGACCATGGTGACGATGATAAATCAAATATGATAGTGGTATGTCCAAATCATCACACACAATTTGATTACAAAATAATTGCAATTGATAGGGATGGTGCTAGTATAATTGATAATACTGGCAAAAAGACTTTAGAACAAATTACTTTTCACAAAAGTCATAACTTGGATAAAAAAAATATAGAGAGTCAGTTGGAGTGAGAATATGTTTTATGAAGAATTAGATATTAAATTAGAATATTTTTCTGAACGTCAAAACGTATACAGTGACTTTTTCAACAAGGTTTTATCACATTCTAATTTTTATCGTAGATTTGGTGGCGTGTTTACTGGACAAAAATTCATTCATTGTGCTGAAGGACTACAAGACTTTATTCATGAACATGATGGTACAATGCAACTTGCATTAATTCCAAATTTTTCTGATAAAGACAAAGAGGCGTTCAAAGACAAAACAATTGATGAGGTAATTACTTCAAATTGGATTGAAGATTTATCTCAAATCAAAGACAAATTTCAACAAGATCACATAAAGGCATTGGCCTGGATGATTGCCAATGAGAAATTAGAAATTAAATTAATTCTTCCAAAACATTCTGATGGCACACCTCTGACAATTTCAGAATTAAATGAACAGGATTTACTCAAAGATGAAATTGGGATTTTTCATAATGCTGATGAACCAGAAGATCTATTGTCTTTTCAAGGGTTTATTGATGTTGATAACAAAGTTTTAGGTGAATCAATCAAAATTCGTGTATCTAGACCTTGGATTGAAAAAGATAGAATAAACTCTGATCATATTGCATTTGGTAATTTTTGGAACAATGAATCATATCAAATAGGCTCTATTACTTGTGAAATCAAACCTCTTTCTGAAGAACTATTAGATTATTTCAAAAAAGAAGCCCCTGCAACAAAACAAGATATTCCAAAATTGCAAAAATTACCAACACTAAGACAATATCAAAAAGATGCTGTGCGTAAATGGCATGAAAATGATGGTAAGGGTATTTTTGAGATGGCTACAGGAACTGGTAAAACATTCACATCTATTGGGTGCATAAAAAAATTAGAAACAATTCATGATAATTTACTTGTAATAATCTCTGCACCATACACAAATCTTGTAGATCAATGGAAACAAGAACTCTCAAAATGGCATATTGATTCTACCATTTTAGATAAAGGTTGGACTAAAGAACTACGACAAGAAATTCAAGTATCAAATAATACAGATGGAAAAAAATTATCTGTTTTAATTTGCTCACATGCAAAATTTGCAAGAGAAGAATTTTTAGAAATTCTAGAAAAATCCAAAATTCCGACAATGATAATAGTAGATGAGGCACATCATGTAGGTGCAGGAAATACCGGAGAAGATGATGACGGGGTACTAGTTACAAATGGTTCAAGAAAAGGACTCTCTGAAAAATATCAATACCGATTAGGATTGTCTGCAACAATTGAAAGATATTTTGATCAAGATGGTACTGATTTTATCCGAAATTACTTTACTGGATCTTCAGGTGATTCTACTGTATACACCATGTCATTAAAACAAGCAATTGATGAAGAAAAATTATGTCGTTACAATTACTATCCATCTTTTGTCGAATTATCTGAAGAAGAATTTATTGAATACAAGAGATTAACAAAACTGGCAGTCTCTTATTTGAGTTCTAAACATTATGAAGAACGTCTTAAAGGTGAAAATCTAATAATTAAACGAGGAAAAATAGTTCGTGATGCTGCAGCAAAAATTAATGCATTTGTAGATATAATGAAAAATATTTCAGACATTAAACATTTACTTTTATTTTGTTCTGAAAATCAATATGATGAATTAGAAAAATTATTAGATTCTCCTTCTAGTTTAGATCTTAAAAAATCTCCAACATATCATAGAATTACATACAATATCCCAAAAAAGAAAAAGGATAGGATGAGAATTCTAAAAGACTTTGCAGATGAAGATTATGAAATAATTTTATCAAACAGGGTTCTTGATGAAGGAATGGATGTACCCCAAGCAAAACGTTGTATTGTTTTAGCCTCAACTGGTAATCCTACTCAGTTTATTCAAAGAAGAGGCAGAGTATTAAGAAAATACGATGATTTGTACAAAGATGGTAGCAGAAAAACTCATGCAGATATTTTTGATATTCTAGTTAAACCAAGAATTTATGATTTAGATGATTTGGAATCTCAAAAATTAGAAATTGGTTTGATTAGAGGACAACTAAATAGAATTCAGCAGATGGGAGAATTGGCAATTAACAATGATGATTGTCTAGAAAAAATTAAGGAATTTAGTTATGGTTTACCAAAAGAAGTTTTTGAATCAAAACATGACTAAGTATGTAGAGTATGCATAGTATGTACAAATGATTATTAACCTATGACCAGGAGATATTCATCATGGTTGGAATAAACAAAATTATTTTAGAACATTTCTCTGATCCTAATAATCCTAAAGAACTAGAAGAAATTTTAAAAAGTTTTCTTGAAATTGAAAGTTCCGATAGTATGAAAAAAACAGGTGTTGATAAATTGTATGATATTATATTAAAAAAATATGCAAATAATGAAAAATTTGTAGAATGGTGTAAAGATTATGTCAAATAAAGAACGAATTTTAATAAAAAATATCACAATAAAAAATTGTGGAAATTTTTATGGTGAACACAATATTGAACTATCTGATTCTTTAGACAAAAACTTTACAATTATTATTGGTACTAGTGGAATGGGGAAATCAACTATTTTCAAATTAATCTATTGGTGTCTTTTTGGTTCCCATTATGACCCTAAAACTGAAGTTGATTCTACTGATGAGGGCATCATAAATTCAACTTTATTGAAAAATCTTGGAAATGGTGAGAAAACCAGTGCATCTGTAACTCTAGACATACATGATCAAGATGGAGAAAAATATGTTCTATCAAGAACCCTGACAGCTACTAGTCATCGTGAAACAAATTCAAAAAAATTTGATGAATTAAATAATTCTAGAATAAATTCTGGAATCCAAATAATTTCTGAATCTAAGATGAGAATGACTGGGGAAGAAGGACAGCAAGTTAATGAAAAGGATACCCGTTTAATCAAAAACGCTATTTCTAAACTATTTCCTGAAAATTTATCTGATTTTTTCTTATTTGATGGTGAAAAACTTGTTCAATTTAGAACAAAATCAGAAGCTGCAGAATTAATCAAAGATGGAATTGAAAAAATTTCAGGATTGCCAATTGTTGATAATCTGATAAAAAATTCAAAAAATACTCGTGATGCTATTATTAGTCACATTGCAGATAAAGACTCAGATTCCAGTGTGTTGGCAAAATTATTGCAAGACACTAAAGAGGAAATGGAAAAAATTAACAATACCCTAAATGACAAAGATGTTGAATTAACAAAAAAACAATTAGAGTATGATGGTGTTGTAAAAAAAATTCAATCAAACAAGACTGGAAAAGATATTCATTCACAAATTATTGTTTTAGATAAAACAAAAAAGAACCTAACAACAAAAATCACTAAAACAGAATCTAAAATGAAGGATTTCTTGTTTGATAATTTACCTGAATTATTAATTCGTGATACTTTGGAAAAATCTGAAGAGATATTTGCAAAATTAGAAGATGAAGATAAAATCCCCCCATCAATTTCTAGAGGTGCAATTGATAAAATTTTGGCATCGGATCCACTTCGATGTATTTGTGGCAGGGATTTTCAAAAAGATGATGGTTCTTGGAAAAAACTAGATGAAATTAAACAAATCATTATTGATGATGACATATCACAAGGCATCACACAAGGCAGGGGGTTGATCAGTCAAATATTGGATCGTTCAATGCCTAAAAAAATCAATGAAATTTATCTTGAATTAGTAGAAGATGGACGATCTTCAAGAGAAGAAAAAGAAAAAATTCTTTCAGACTTGGATGATTTGAATGAGGAAATCAAATCTATAGAATTTGAAGATGATGAAGATTATGGTCAACAGAAAAAAACATTGTGGGGGGACATCTCTCTTTTAACTGCTGTAATTGCTGGTTGGAAAGAAGATTTGGAGGATTTAGAAATTGAGAGAAAAGCTAGAGAATTCAAACTTAATACTAGAATTGAACATGAAAAAGTAGACATTACTGAGAGAAATAAAATTTCTATCATTAAAGCTGTGCAAAAATTTGCCTCTGAAAAAAGATCTGAAATTGTAGATGAATTAAGAAACAAGACTGAAGAGGCAACAAACAGGTACTTTTTGGAAAGTGCTCCTGAAAAAGAAATTTTTGATCATGTCAAAATTTCCTCAAAATATGATATTACTGCATGTGATGCAGATGATTATGTTAAAGAATTATCTAAAGGTCAATCACACGTATTGGGCTTGTCTTATGTATCTGGATGCAGACAAATAACAAATACTAACACATTTTTGTTTATTGACTCCCCATTACATAATATTTCAGGGGATTCTAGAAATGAAATTTCTCAAGTTTTATCAAAAAACTTACCTGGAGTACAAGTTGTTTTGTTTGTAACTGATTCAGAATATCTTCAAGGTGATGAGAGAGGAGCAAAACCTGTTAGAACTTATCTTAATCCAACAAACAAAGTTTGGAAAGAATACCAAATTGTAAAAACAACTGCTAATGATGGTGTAAAGGGAAAAACTGTGGAGGAGTTTAAGCGAGATGTCTGATACGCCTAAAAAATTTGACATTAAAGATACTAAGAGAATTCTCTTAGGATGGCCACCTAAAATTGCATATGATGGTAATGTTGATGAAGTTGTTGCATTTTATTCTAAAGCATCAGGTCAAACTCAAGATAGAACATCATTATTCAAAGGGAAAAAACTTACATCTATTTTCATTTATGCCATGTGTTTAGGAAAAAATGCTGGACTGTTTAGTGATTATGATAAAAAAGATGGAAAGATAGATAGAAGAGCAACAATCGATGTGGAATATTTTGCCAGTCAACCTGAATATGTTTGGATGATGATTGCAACTGCTTTTGATCATGCAAAAAATGTTGATGATATGAAAAGTGATGAGTTGCTAGAATTGTTTGACAATCCTGCAAAAATCGTAGAAATTTGTGAAAAATATGCTAATTATGGAATTCATCAACTAATGAAAATGAATAACCAGGCATCCGTAGGGGATCCATATCGTGGATATGATGAAAAGCTAAGTGATTTGTTAGATGAGTCATAAATGTCCAATTTGTTCTGAGAATTTTGATTCTTTAGAATTATTTGATGATCATATAGAACAACATAAAGAAGAATCAATACTTAGTAAATCACCTCGAATTAAACCTAAAAATAATGAAAATTACACTCCATCACAATCAATTAATCTTGAAACCATTTTTGATGAAGAAAAATTTGAAAAACTAATTGAATCAAAAATTAATAGTATTAAAAATACTGATGAATTAATTCATAGACGTAATTTTATAGAACAAGTTAAAAAAATCTACAAAAAAAACCCCTTTTGCTATATTCCTTATTTTCTAAAAGATTTGATCCATGGTGAGGCTGTGGGAAAAATTCAAGATACTTTTCATTTTCCAAATCATATTGATTTACAAATAATAATAAAAGATATTTTAAATTTTAAAGAAGAACGATATCGCTCAGCTCAATATGATGATGCATTTGAATTAAATTTAAACATAATTGGGTGGAATGAAAAACATGTAATTTTACAAAATAATTTTAAATATTTTGAAAATGAATTAGCTGAATTATTTTTTGAGAATATTTTACAAGCTTATTTGGTCATTATATTGATGGATAAATATTTAGATCGACAAGAAATTTTTGAGAAATGTTTAGAAATAAAATTAAACTATTCCTTATTTCGTTTTATAGATGAAACTCTTTCAATAAAATTTAATCAATTTTTAGAAAATAATTTAAAACTAAGAATAGATAAAATTTTAAATGAATTAATGTCTGAAAAAATAGTTTATTTTAATAGAACTGAAACAAAAAAATTAAAAAGTAATTTGAATATTGATGACGTCAAAAATTTTACTAAAAAACATCTAAAGTTTAATGATGGAACAATTTCGATGTTTTCTCTTAATACCCTTGTCAATCAAAATTTCCCAAGCTTAAAACTTATTCCTGATTTAGGGATTTTTGATACTGCAGTTGATGAACTTGAACGTGAAAAATTTATTCATAAAGAATATAGAAGTAGTAAAAAAAATGATTATCAAATATTCCTAAACGATGATTTTGAAAAAATTGAATATGATATCAAATATCTTGAAAATACTGGTGAAATTCCGTTCAAAGGCCGGAAAATCACTCCTGAGACCTTTATTTCAGAACTAATTGATTTAGACAAAGGAGATTTCAATGATAGTGATGATCAAGTAACAAGACTTGCTGGATTGGTGTTAGCAGAATCAATTACTTTGCAACCTCCTGCTGAAAAAATTGAAGAATTTGATTTTTCAATGAATTTACAAAATTATCGTTTTAGGCCTGAACAATTAGAAGCCATGGCAAAATTAGATTTCAAAATAAATTCTGAAGTTTTTCATGTAAAGGTAATGGTTGATGAGATATTGACTTTGAGTACATACAAAAAATTAGTTGAAAAATTATCGGATGGAGAACAAGGGGTTGTTATCACATTCAAACTACTCCCTCTAAGTGTAAAGAAATTGATTGCTAATGATGATACTATTCAAGTAATTGATGAAGAAGGTGTTAAAATTTGGGTATCTATAACATCACGTTTACCTGCTAGAGTTAATTCCATTTGTAAAATTTATTCTGATAAATTAAGTACCTTGGAGAATAAAATTGTTAAAGTAGATTCTGTTTTTTATGAAAAAGGAATTGCGATTGTTACTGTATTTCCTGAAATGAATGAAGTAACTGTTTTAGCACGATCTTTAGAGGAAATCCCTTTGTTTGAATTCAACCCTTCTAATTTTAATTTAATTGCTAAGAATTATTTTGAATTTATAAAAATTTTAACTAATTGTACTATGGATGATGATTTAATTAATGG
>ENA-OREN01004336-OREN01004336.1-marine-metagenome-genome-assembly--contig:-NODE-4336-length-12452-cov-4.431515_pt1 | contig 12452 bp, 12 predicted proteins | sample MGYA00248624_ERZ508555 | MGnify/ENA primary metagenome ERZ508555 (study PRJEB26222, sample SAMN06267773) | marine metagenome | isolation source: Saanich Inlet, British Columbia, Canada | place...
AATAAAAATTATGGCAGACATTTTTTTGACGTGGAATACGATGACTTTGTTGAGAATTTAGGGATGAACCTGGGTGGGTGTATAACCCCATCCCAATTATTTTCATTGTATTTTCAAAAACAAGGGTATGGAAATATTATTAACATATCTTCCATTTATGGAGTGATATCGCCAAAATTTGAGATATACGACAATACAGAGATGACAATGCCTGTGGAATATGCTGCTATTAAATCGGGCATGCTGCATCTGACTAAATACATGGCAAAATATTTTAAAGGGAATAATATTAGAGTCAATGCGATAAGCCCAGGAGGAATTTTAGACTCGCAACCAGAAGAATTCCTAAAGAAATATAATCAGGAGTGCTTAACCAAAGGCATGCTTAATGGATGTGACTTAAATGGAACACTAGTATTTTTACTTAGTGATATGAGTATGTATATCAATGGCCAAAATATTGTTGTTGATGATGGGTTTAGTTTATAAGGAAGAATAATGAAACAATTATTAGTAAATAAAGATTTTGATAATATTATCAATAGAGGGGTATTTATAAGTGGCTCTGCAAGAAGTGGTACAACAATATTTGGTAAACTTTTTTCTACATTAAAAAATGTTGAATATTTTTTTGAACCATCAATGCCTATTCCCATTATGCTAAATGCTGGAGTGAGAAATGCTAAAGATCTTTTAGAAGTTTATTTAATTGAACAGCTTTTAAGTGACTCAATGGCGGGTAGAAATTTTAATTTTAATATTAATGATGATAGTTGTATATATAATTCAAAAAGTGAAGAAGAAATAAAAAATACACTATCCTCTTCTCTTAGACGGAAAGATTTAGAGGTCAGACTTAAAAATGTTATTTTTTCAATGAAGATACCAGATTTAATATTTTTTATGACTGAATTAAGAGAACTATATCCCAAAACTATATATATATTAATGCATAGAAATCCAAATGATGTTATTAATTCTTTAAAAGAGAAAGGGTGGTTTACTGATGAAAATATGCAAAAAATAAATTTGGTACCAAAATATCCTGAGAAGATAATAGATAACATTAAAATACCATATTGGATAAAAAGTGAAGATATAGAGTTTTGGGTTTCTGCAGATGAATTAAATAGGTGCGCATATTATTATAAAAGGATTTCTGAAGAGATATTAAAAAATTCAGATAGTGCGATTATAATTGATTACGACGAGTTTATTAAGAGACCTGATGAATTATTTAAGAAAATAGTTGATAGATTGTCTCTTGATTACGGAGAAAAAACACAAGAAATTCTAGACACTGTTAAGTTTCAAGAAAAGAAAAGAGAAAATTATTTGATTGGTTTAAATAGTGACCTATTATTAAATATAGAAAATTTAGATAAAAAATTGAAAGAGTTAAGTGTTAAATGAAATTAATATATATAAATGGCGTTCCAACTTCCATGATATTTGGTCTGAAGCTAGATGCTTGGTGGTTTAGTGAGAATGGTTTTGATGTTGAATTTTGGGATACCTCACCCCTTTATTATTCAAAAAACCAATTAGATAAATATTATGGCGGGAATGAAGAATATAAATATATTGGACCAAATTATAAACTTATTGAAAGTGAAAAAGAGTTTATGGAACAATTAAATCAATTGGCGCAAGGTAGTAAAATTTTTTATCTCAGTAGATCAATATATAAAATAATTGAAGATGATAATGTATTAAAGGCAATTCAAGACTCTAAATTAGATTTTTATTTAAAACAATTTGACAATTCAAATTTAATGCATAGCGGTATTGAAAAATTAAAATTTAATATAAAAATGCTTTTAAAGCATAAAAGAGCTAATAAAAAGATACAACCAAAAGGCTTTTTTGGATGTGGAATAAAGGGTAGAAGTAGTATACAAGATGTATTTCCTTATACAAATTTTATTTCTATACCATCACCGAAGATAGAGTGGAAAGCTCAAAGTAGAGATATAGTAAAAGACTATATTATTTTTGTTGATGAATCTATTGAGTATGCACCTGATGCTAAGATGCTTGGATATGAAGTATCAATTGATTTGGATGGTTATTATACAAGAATGAATAAACTATTTGATAACTTGGAGGAGTCTCTAGGTATGTCAGTAGTTATAGGGGCATCTGGAAAATATATATATCCAAAAAATAGATTTGGTGGCAGGGATATTATCTATAAAAAAACATTTTCACTTATTGAGCATGCTACACTAGTAGTAGGGCATACATCTTCAGCTCTTGACCATAATATAAAATGTAAAAAACCTATGCTTTTTATAGATGACAAAAGTTTTACTCAGTTTAAAAGAGATGGATTTAAATATGTAATTACCTTGATAGGAAGTAATATATATATGAGTGATGAAGTTAGTAACAAATATATTGAATATATTTTGAAAAAAGAAAATAAAGATTTTTATAGACTCGTAAATGATTATTTTAAGGAAGATGGGGTAAATGAAGATTATAGAGAAATTATGGCAAAAGCTTTCCGTGAATCTATTTCTAATAGAAGTTAGAGTTAGATATTTTTTATTGAACGCACAAACAAGATGGTATAAATTTTTACATCCAAGCTATATAGAAGATATACAAAAAAGATAGGCACTGTATCTTTTCATAAGGATTTGAAGATAGATTTAAAATGGTTAGATAATATCTATTATAAGGAAATAAATAATGAAAAAGATTAGTTTAATACATATCGGCTTCCATAAAACAGCTTCTACATATTTACAATTAAAGTATTTTAAGAACATTGATAATTTACAAAGAATTAATGATGATTTTAAAGAAAAAGATTTAGATAAATGGTTTTTTGAAAACTTTATTAATATAAATCCATATGAATTTGATAGAGATGAATTTCTTAGTGATTTTGAAAATGAGTTAACAAATATTTATTCTTTGAATCATGAAAGTAATTTATTAATAAGTGATGAAAATTTAAGTGGTAATATATACTTGGGTGTAGATTCTAAGGAATTAATGAACCGTCTTTATGAAACATTTGGTAAAGTAAAAATATTAATTATTATAAGAAATCAAATTGATTTTATATTATCAGCATATAGTAATTATGTTTTACATGGTGGTATTAAAACTTTAAAACATTGGATAACTAGTATAGAAACACATAATGGATTAATTTTAGAAAAAATAAAATATTCTTATTTGGTTGAAAATTACCAAGAGTTATTTGGCAAAGAAAATATAGAAGTAATTCCTTATGAACTACTATGGGATGAAAATTTTGGGATAAATAGATATATAGAAACTACTTTAAATATAACAGTTAATAGTTCAGTAGAAAAAAAATATAATACAATGAAAGGGAGGAGTTTACTCTTAAATGAGATATTTGCTTTTCTTAATAGATTTAGAATTAATGGTTTTTTAATACACAAACTAATAAAAGTTATTTCTATTTTAGATAAATCAGAAAAAAACAATGATAGAAGAAAAGTTAAAAAAGTTATAAGTAAATATATAAATATTTTTAATGAAGATAATGAAAGGTTATTTTCATTAATTGACAAATTAATGCCAAAATCATATAAGATAAAAGAATAAAATGTTTACGAATATTTTAAAACTAAGTCAATATAGCAATCTAACTATTTTACAAACTTCAGCGCTATCTTTACTACTATTATTATCTAATCTTTTAGATATACTGGGTGTTGTATTTTTTGTGCCAGTCATTGATAACTTAAATAAAACTAATAGCAATATAACTCTATGGTTAAATGATATTTTGGCATCGATTGGACTATCTGATGATATTTATAATTATTTAATAATGATGGTTGGAGTTTTTATTATAAAAGCTGTGCTTTTATTTGTTATAAGGTTATACACAGTAAATACTGCTTCAAATATTCATTATAATATCAGAAAAAAGTTATACGAATCCATGATTGATTCAAATATTAATTTTATTCATAGTCATAAACAAGGAATATTACTAAGTGGTTTAAATGAGCATACAGTAAGATCTGGACATGCTTTTTTTATTGCTATTAATATATTGATAGCTGTAAGTTTAGTTATGATGTATGGTGCTTTTATATTTTTTATCTCTTTTAAACTTGCCCTTATGACAATTCTCATGAGTGTAGTCTTGTATCCTTTGATCAAAATATTAGGAAGAAAAGCATACCAGCATGGAAAACTCTATGTAAATTCACTAGAGGAAGTACAACATTTTTCACTAGAAACTTTTAGTTCAAAAAAGCTTCTCAATGCTATGCAGTGGAAAAACTATATGCTGAATAGTTTTGATGAAAAAAGTAAAACTCTAAAAGAAAATTGGAAATGGAATAGTTTTTATTCAAATAGTCCAACTATCATCATACAACCATATTCTATGATAATTTTAGCAGGGATTATGTGGGGTGCTCTTGAGCTAGACCTTTCTGTTGGAGTATTAGGAGCATTTGCTTTAGCATTTATGAGACTTTTACCATCTTTGCAACAATCTGCAAATTTTATGACTGATTTAAAGGCATCTGAGCCTAGTATCTTAAAAGTTATAACATTACTAGATAAAGCGCAAGAGTCAAAAGAAAGTTTTGGAGATGTAAAAATTTCTAAAATAGAAAAGTCTATTTGTTTAAATAATATAATTTTCTCATATGATGATTCACATAAAATTTTAGATAATCTATCTATCGATATAGAGGCTAAGAAAACAACAGCTTTGGTTGGACCATCTGGTGGTGGAAAAACAACAGTTGTAGATATAATATTAGGCTTGCAAAGAATAAATAAAGGTGAGGTTTATTTAGATAGCAATTCTTTAGGTGATATAGATTTAAGAATTTTAAGAAAAAATATCTCTTATGTATCTCAGGATGCAATATTTTTTAATGATTCAATTTATAATAATATAATAATTGGATTAGACAGTAATCCATCTCTTGAAAAGATTAAGCAACTTTGCGTTGATGTTGGAGCGTGGAAGTTCATATCTGAGAAAGAAGATGGTCTTGATGAAATTATTGGAGATAGGGGAGTGAAGTTGTCAGGTGGTCAAAAACAAAAACTTAATCTAGTAAGAGCAATATTGAGAGAGCCAACACTACTGATACTTGATGAAGCAACAAGTGCTTTGGATAATGAAAGTGAAAATGATATAAAGAATGTAATGTTGAAGTTAAATCATAAGATGACGATTATAGTAGTAGCACATAGATTTGAAACTATTAAACATGCGGATAAAATATTTTTAATCAAAGATAAAAAGGCTAAAGATTTAGGTGCTTGGGAAAGTGCTAAAATGATTTTAAAGAATGAAAAACAAATTTTAAACTAAGGAAAAAAATGGATAATGAACATTTTTCAAATAAAGATATAGATGCGATTGATGGTAAGGTAAGTGATAATTATTTTATACCAGTATTTCAAGATGTATTAAAAGAGATAAAAACAGCAAAAGAAATTTGTGATGTAGGCTGTGGAAATGGACTTTTTAGTTTATATCTAAAAGATGAAATTAAAGATGTAAATATTACAGGTTTAGATGGAAGTGAATACGCTTTGGAGTTAGCCAAAGAAAGAGGGTTGACCGACACTTGTAAAATAAATGATTTTTGTAAGGATGTGCTGCCTGTAGATTCAGAAAAATTTGATTTTGTTGTTTGTAAAGATGTTTTTGAACATCTTCTAAAACCTGATTTTTTAGTAAAAGAGATTAGCCGTATTACAAAAAAAGACGGCTATGCATTGATCCATGTACCTAACCATTTTCCTATTAAAGGTAGATTGAAATTACTGTTTAATAATGATATAGATCCTCTAGGATTTTTTCCAGATAGTAAAAGATGGAACTTTCCACATATTAGATTTTTCACTAGAGAAAGTTTGATTGAACTAATGAGTATTGAAGGCTTTAAAGTTGAAAAAGAATTATCACATCATTTTGTAACTTGGTCAAAATTATTTAAATATTTACCGGAAGATACTATAAATAAAAATGCAGATTTATTATCTTCAGGTATTACAATTTTATTTAAAAAATGAAAATAGCTTTTTTTTTAGAAAATATTCAATTTGGTGGACTTGATACTTTTATTATAAATTTATTAAATAGTTGGGATAAAAATGATGAATTAATTTTGATATGTAATTCATCTCATCCTGGACTAAATCTACTTAAAGGTAAACTAAATAATAGAGTAAGAGTTATGGGTCATTATGTACCATTAACTTGGGATTTGGATAGATATTTTAATTTTCCAGGTTTTGTACTTAAAATTATGAAGTTTGTATATTTTATGATAGCAATACCTATTCAAGTATATCTGCTAAAAAAGTTTTTTAAACAAAATAAATTTGATAAATTAATGGTGGTTAATGGTGGTTATCCAGGAGGTGACTCATGTTTAAGCGCATCAATTGCTTGGGGAAAGCTATATCCATGTAATAAGGCTTGGCATAATTTTCACAATTTAGCATATTCAAAAAATGATTATACAGGTATAGAAAAGTTAAAATACTTTAGAAGTATATTGATAGATATGGTTCTTGAAAAATATGTAAAGGGTTTTATCTCTGTATCAAAAAGTAGTATAAATAGTTTAAATATTAGAAATGAATTTAAAAATAATAAGAAAGAATATATATACAATGGTATAAATATTGATGTAGATTTAGATAATACTATATCAATAAAAGAGAAGTTTAACTTACCTAAAAATGCTAAAGTCATTTCTGTCCTAGGTGTGTATGAGCCAAGAAAAGGTCAAGAATTTCTAATAAAAGTATTTCAAAAGATTTATGAAAAAGATAAAAATATTTATCTTTTCATGTTTGGAAAAGGTGAAAGTAAATATATTGAGCACTTAAAAGAACTTATCGGTGGAAATAAAAATATTTTTTTAGAGGATTATCAAGAAGAGATAAAGCAAATTTATAAAGGAACAGATATCTTAGCTATACCATCTCAATCACTCGAGTCCTTTGGATATACTGCAGTTGAAGCCATGGCTTATAATATACCTATAATAGCGACAGATATTGGAGGACTTCCAGAAGTTGTAGAAGATAATATTTGCGGGTATATTGTTAAAAAAGATGATATAGATGGTTTTATTCAAAAGATTATTTTCCTGTGTAGAGAAGATAGTTTAAGAGAAAAATTTGGAATCAATGGCGATAAGAGATATGAAAAGTTATTTAGAGCTAAAATAATGTCAAATAAATACGAAAAATTAATAAAGTGGAGAGTATGAAAAATAAAATATTAGTAACTGGTGGAGCTGGTTTTATTGGTAGTCATTTATGTGAACGACTTAGTAAAAATTCAAATAATGAAGTTTATTCGTTAGATAACTACTTTACAGGCAGTAAAGATAATCATGTAAAAGATGTAACTTACATCAAAGGCTCAACCGCTGATATAGATAAGTTAGTAAATTTTGCTCCTGATATGCTTTATCATCTTGGTGAGTACTCAAGAGTTGAGCAAAGTTTTGATGATATTGAAAAGGTGTGGAAGTTTAATAAAGATGGGATTTTTGCTGTTTTGGAGTTTGTTAGAAAGTATGGTTGTAAAATACTTTACTCCGGAAGTAGTACAAAGTTCGGTGATGGTGGTTTAGGTAGAAATGCAAGCCCATACGCATGGACAAAAGCTTCAAACACTGAGCTGGTTCAAAACTACGGAGATTGGTTTAATGTACCTTATGCAATAACATACTTTTACAATGTGTATGGGAATAGAGAGATTCAAACTGGAAAATATGCAACACTTATAGCTCTTTTTAAAGAGAAAATGAAAAATAATGAACCTCTTACAGTTGTAAGTCCAGGATCTCAAAAAAGAAATTTTACTCATATAGATGACATTATTGACGCGTTAGTATTAGTTGGTGAAAATGCTTATGGAGATGAGTTTGGAATAGGGAGTTCCGAATCATTTAGTATAAAAGAGATAGCTGAGATGTATGAAGGAAAGATAGAAATGCTACCTGAGAGAAAAGGAAATAGAATGACTGCAGATGTTATGATTTCTAAGACTGAAGCCCTTGGATGGAAATCGACTAGGACTGTTGAAAAATATATAAAAGAGTGTAAAAGGAACAATTGGAAATGATTAATGGAGCTATTATTTCAATTGTGATGCCTGTATATAATGGGTCAAACTTGATTGAAGAAACAATAGATTCTATAATCGCCCAATCATATACAAACTGGGAGTTAATAATAGTTAATGATAAATCTACCGATGATACAGTAGAGATAGTTAATAGTTATATAATTAAAGATAATAGAATAAAACTAATTGATTTAAAATTAAATTATGGAGGACCTGCAAAGCCAAGAAATATAGGTATCGAAAATTCTAACGGAAGTTTTGTAGCATTGATAGATGCTGATGATATTTGGCACAAAGATAAATTAAGTGAGTGTAGTAAATATTTCGATAGTGATATCATTTATCATAAAGAAAGGTGGTTTAATGAAAATATAGATGATGGAAAGCTATGCCCTATTAGGAATATAGTAAAAATAGAAAATCCTCATAAAGATATGCTTATAAATGGCAATATTTTTTCTCCATCAGCTATTATGGTTAAAAAAGACATACTTTTAAATAATAAGTTCAATGAAACGATTGAGTATCATGGAGTAGAAGATTTTGACTTATGGCTTAGACTTACCAAACAAAATAAGTTTACATATAAGTTTATAGATGAGGTTTTAGGTTTCTATAGACTTCATGATGGAGGTATAAGTAAAAACTTTAAAAAGCATGGACAAAAAGAAAGGGTACTTATACGAGACCATTTTCTAGAATTTTCATTATTTTCATCACCTCATATGTTTTTGATAAAGTATAAAAAACTATTTCGTTCTCTTTTAGTAAATATATTTAGAACTATACAATATAAACAAAAATTAGATATATTATTTTATATAAAAGAATTCTTTAAATGTTTTTAGATTTTAAACAAAGAGAAGCTAGTCTAATAAAGGGGTCATCTAATATTGACTTTGATAAATTTCAATTTTTTACTTATTCAAGAGATGCTATTTATAAGATAGCAAAAGAGATTGGGCTTGAGAAAAATGATGAAGTGTTAATACCAGATTATATTTGTAATACAATAATAGATACTTTATATGAGTTTACAAAGAATATTAAAATGTATGCAATAAATGAAAAGTTAAAGTTTGAATCAGATGATATAAAGTTATTAGTTAATTCAAAAACTAAAATGATTTTATTTGTTGATTATTTTGGTGTAGAAGTAGATATAAAAGAAGAATTAGTAGAGTTTTTACAAAAAAACAAAGTTATTATTTTAAAAGATTCTGCTCATTCTTTTTTGACATTGATAAAAAATAATTTTAATAGTGCTTATAAATACGACTATTTAGTTAGTAGTATATATAAAAATTTACCTTTATATGTAGGAGCGATAGCTATTGGTGAATTTGAAAATAATAATAATTTTATAAATGCAGATATAATAAAAAAGAGAAAAATTATAACTTTTATAAAAAAGATACTATGTTTCTTTGGCGTTAGTAGAATAAATAAAGGTATAGAAAATTTGGTTATAACAAATGATAGTTATAAAACTTATGATGGTAAAAATAGTTATGAAAATTATAAAACAAAATTAGAAAATATTGATTATGGAAAAATTATATCTAATAGAGATAGATTGGCAATAGATTTTTTTAATTATTTTAAAAATAAATCTTTATTTAATTTAGATGAAATAAATAAATCTTCTTTACAAGCTTTCCCTATCTGGTGTAGTTCAAAAGAAAATAGAGATAATATATTGAATATTATGAGAAAAGAGTGTATAGATGCCTTTACATGGGCTAGTTTTCACGATATTGCTGTAAATGAATATTTGTGGAGTCATATATTACTTTTGCCATTGGATGAGAAGGTATTAAATATAGCTAAGGAGCAAATTAAAGATGTATGATTATGTAAAAAATAAACATAATAAAAGTCCAAATATGGTGAAAGAGAAAGATAAGGACGACTCAAATCTATATATTAAATTTATAAATGCTCCATATATGATATTACCTAAAGATATAGAAGAATTTAAAAAAACTCATAAAACTAAATTTTGGTACAATTTAAACAGATTAGAAAAGATTTTTAGAAAAGATATAGGAGAGTTAAACTTTAAAATAATTAAAAATGAAGAAAGTTTAAATAAATATTTAGATAAAATTTTTGTATTATTTAATGAAAAATGGAAAAATGAATATTTATCCACTCCATGGAAATGTAAAGAAGGATTTGAAAAATATAAAAAGGCTATGGTAGATTTAGCCAAAAATGATGAAGGGTTTATAGCAGTACTTTATGATGAAAATAATAAACTTCTCTCTTATGCTTATTGTTTAGAAGATGATGATACAGTTTATTTTTATCAATACACAACTGATTCAAATCCTCTATATAGAAAATATAGTTTAGGTAAAATTTTAGTGCATAATTTATTGAAATATTGTATAGAAATGAATAAATATGAAAAGTTTGATTTTATGAATGGTGAACAAGGCTATAAGCTAGAATGGGCAAAACAGAGTGACGAAGTGTATATTAAAGTTAATAGGAAAAGTTTTAAGAGTTATTTTAGATATTATTTATTGAAATTTAAAATATATTTACAATTTAATAATCTACTTCGAGATAAATTAAAGAACATTTTAAAGATAAAGGAGTCAATGTTTGGAAAATGCTAAGTTTGTAATTAGTCTAGATTTTGAACTTCATTGGGGTGTTTTTGATGCTTTAGGAGAAAGCTATAATCAAAATATACAGGGTGTACAAAATGCATTACCTGAAATATTGAAGCTTTTTAAAAAGTATGATATTCATGCCACATGGGCAACTGTTGGCATGCTTTTTTGTAAAAATAGAGCTGACTATGAAAAATACAAGCCTAAAATTTTACCAGCATATAAAGATGAAGTACTGAACCCTTATAAAATGATAAATATAGGTGAGTGTGAGGATGAAGACAAGCTACATTATGGACATTCATTAATTAAACAAATTATTGAATGTCCACACCAAGAGATTAGCTCTCACTCATACTCACATTTTAATGCATTAGCAGATGGTCAGAATGAAGAACAATTTGAAAACGATATAAAATCAGCTATCAAAATAGCAAAAGACAAGTTTAATATAGAGATTAAAAGTTATATATTTGCTAAAAATGAGATTAATATAGATTATTTAAATATCTTAAAAAAGTATGGAATAAAAATTTATAGAAGTAACCCAAATCATAATCTTACAATAAAGGACAAAAATTAAATATATTAGAAAAAATTATCAGAGTAGCTGATTCTTATATCAATATAACAGGACATTATAATAGTTTACTAAAAAAAGATAAAATTTGTAGTATACAAGGGGATAGATTTTTACGACCATATAAAAATAAATTGTTAAGTAAATTAATGATAAGAAGAATAAAGAATGAAATGTTAGAGGCTTCTCAAAATGGTAAAGTTTATCATCTTTGGTGGCACCCTCATAATTTTGGAATTAATTTAGAGGAAAATTTATCTAATTTAGAAAGCTTATTGGTATATTATCAAGAATTAAATATAAAATATAAAATGGAGTCGGTATGTATGGAAGAATTAATATAATTAATATATTATTTATACTAATTATATTTTCAATGAACCCATTCATTATTGCTTATTACTTTAAATATAATTATTATTTAAATGCTCAAAACACTCAGTGACCTCACTTGCCTTGAAGGCCAAAAGCTAAATGACAAGCACACCATTGGCTAGTAAATCGCTGTTGGCTCTTAAGGAGCTGTATACGATCTGACTAACACCCAAGAGCCCAAATCCAAGAAGCTGGTGATCAAGTTTAGCCTGGATCATGAAGCCTTACAGAGTGAAAAAGTAATCCTTAGAGCAGCCAAGAAGCTCCAAAAGGTGCACCCAATGACAGAAGGCCATGGCCCTATCCCTCATTTACTCAGCTCTGGAAAATTTGAGTACTCAAAGGGACAAAGTGAATCCACAACGATCTCCTTCCTGGTGATGAAGAAGTTTTCCATGAACATGTATGACTTCTTAGACCGACAAACTAATTTTGATCAAAGCTGGGTTTTGAGAATTATTAGTAATCTCGTCATTGCTCTTGAGCTAGTTCACCAGAGTGGTCATGTCTACAACGACCTCAAGCTTGACAACATAATGGTTCAGATGAGCAAGCACGACGAAGCACATATCCTCCTGATTGATTACGGCATGGCTACATCCTACCTCGATGAGGAGAAAAATCACCTTGAACAAGAGAAAGTCTCTTCTTTCAAAGGCAATATCTTGTTTGCCAGTCTGAACGCACTTTTATTCAATCGCCCATCCCGCAAAGATGATCTAGTTAGCTTGTGCTATTTGATGATCATGCTGCT
>ENA-OREN01004338-OREN01004338.1-marine-metagenome-genome-assembly--contig:-NODE-4338-length-12448-cov-5.147280_pt1 | contig 12448 bp, 11 predicted proteins | sample MGYA00248624_ERZ508555 | MGnify/ENA primary metagenome ERZ508555 (study PRJEB26222, sample SAMN06267773) | marine metagenome | isolation source: Saanich Inlet, British Columbia, Canada | place...
ATCTATTATTCCTGTTCCCGGTGGCTTTGCTTTAAATAATGACTGAATACTTGTTATGACTTTTCCTATAGGACTCTTCATAAACAAGGCTTTAATTTTGGGGATCACGGCACCGGTTCCACCTGAAAAGAAAGCCTTGATACTTTTGAAGAGTCTAGCTACTTTACTTTCTGCGAATAATGCTTTCACCGATTGCCAGTTGGGCATTTTAAAACCTTTTGCAGTAAACCAAGCCTTAACTTTAGTATAGAATGTTAGTTTCTTCACAAGGTTAGCAAGAGAAGTCCAGCCAAACTTAACAATTGTAGTAAACCATTTAACTGCTTTTGCAACCCATTTTCCTATTGTGCTTTCCTTTACTAATCCGGAAACCTTTGTCCAACCAAATGTAAGTTTTTTACCAAACCAAGCTTTAATGCTTTTATAAATTTTCATAATACCAGATTCATTCATGATCTTGGTATGATGTTTCATAGACATTGCTTTATTGACGGTAGGAGTAAAGAAAGCCTTAAATGATTTAAACCATGTGTTGAGGAAACTATTTTTGAACCACGTTGATAATGGCTTCCAAAGGGCCAACCCCTTTGCCTTGAACCAATTCTTGATAGCTACGGTCCAACCTTTCAATAACACTCCCAAAGGGCCGAAGAATCCTTGAAAAAATCCTACAATAAATCCAGTAACTGCTGCGATAATTGTTAATGGATTCCAATCGAGTGAGAAATCTGTTGCCTCTTTACCCTCTGCTTTCTCTGTCTTCTTACGATTAGCTTCATCCAACATCTCTTTTTCGGTTCTCCACCGCTCTACATCAAAATTATATTGTTGTTCAAAAGCGTCAGCAAGGCCGATATGCATAGATTTTAGTTCATCATACATTTCACCAGCACCCATTTCCTGAGATTCCATATTGGCAGCTAATGCTGCTACGGTTGCGTTCATTTGATTTGCATCACCAGATAGATTGGACATGGCTAGGCCATCCATTTTCATTTCATTACTTTTAGCCCAAGTTCCAATAGCGTCTACTGTCTTTTTATTTTCTTTAGCAGATGCTTGGGCAGCATAGTCCAGCTTACTATTTGATTCTTTTATTGCTGTTGTTGTGCTTGTTAGATCTACTATTGACGTTTCTGCAGCTGCCATTTAATTCCTTCTTGTTATTTCTTTTTATTTTGTTCTTTCATTCTTTCATTTTCTTCTTTAATCCATTGCTGTAATAGTGTCACATATATTTGTCTTTCATACGGGAGCATATTGTCCAACTCTGTTAAACTCCACTTATGATGCTGAATCATAGCGAAGTTTGTTTGATAATGATTCGCCAGACTATCATGACTCAGCCCTATCCGAAAAAAGCGTCAATCCCCATTAATGTTAAGGGTTTAGATTTTTCACATTTTGGACAAACCCAATCTATATCATGTGAAAGCCTTGGCATTGATTCGAAAAAATCTTTGATCTTGTTAAACTGTTGTGTATTAAGAGAATCCAAAAAATCATTCAATTCTTTTTTAGTAGAATCTTTGGCCTTGAATATTTCATCACCATCCCAAATATATTCAATACATTCAATAATCAGCTTGAATATATCTGCAGCTTTCATGGCACCTTCTATCGAAGAATATTTTTGAATTGCATCGATTTCTGGAAACTTCATCTTTATCCCAATTTTATCTGAGATTTCAATCTTTGAGGGTTTTATTTTTGAAGTATCTACTTTAATGTCATCGATGTTAATACTCAATTCACATATATCTTCTTCTGTTGCTTCTTCACAACAAGCTGCAAAATTTGGTGGTCTAGGGGCATTGACTTCTATAATTTCCCCTACTGATCTTCCCCTAAGTTGAAGAAAGAAAAATTCAAGATCGTATGGTGCAAGATCTTTTGGGTTTACTTCTCCGTCTGTACAGGCGGTGATGATATCTTGCATCGCCTTAGTCATCGCAGTAGTATCTTTCGATTCCATTGCCATCAATAACGTTTTCTCTTCCTTTACAAGAAAAGGTCTGTAACTGACTTTCTCACCAGAAGATGGTATTGTCAATTCATATGTTGGTGTGCTTACCTTTGGTAAAGCCATAATGTTCTCCTATATAATAATTATCATTTAAAAACTATTGTATGCCAGTAGTCAGTCCTGCTTGGTTGCCTGTTCCTCGGACACGATCAGGGGCTCTATTATGTCTCTGAGTTCCCTTCTCATGCCATTGTTTGTATCGTATCGATATTTCAAAATTTCCTAAATCGGCGTTCTCATATCCCAAAGCATATGCACTTATTCTTTCTGGATATGCTTCTTCTAGAACTGCAGTATATCTTGCTTGGCTTGGATCTTGTACAGTTGTAGTTTCATCATAGTGTGAAATTTCTACTTGTCCTATCATGCTTTTATAATATGTCATATCTTTACTACTAGGATTTTGAATATGATCTAACCATTCATCCCAAAATGTTCTGGTACTCCAATCTTGAGGATTTAACATTGTTACCAAGATAGGCTCATATGTAGTTTCGTATGGTACAGTTTTATTTATGCCATATATTCTTTGTTCGGTTGTTGCAAATTGTTTTGACGGTAGTAATACTGACATGGCGAGAAAATCAATTTTTCCTGCACCAACACTTGAACTCATTGAACGCGGTGGAGTAATAGACATAGAGTATTTCCATCTCCGTGAGAGCCCACCCATAGTCTCAGCTTTAGTCATAAATTCGCTTGGTGAAAATCCTGCCATAGTTTTATTTTCCTATTGTCTTATTGCGCTGTAAATTTGTTTGCTTTCTTGCCATACTGCCTGTTTATTCATTTTTCTAAACTGTTCAACTGGAAGAAAAAGAGCAGGGCCCCACTCATCAGGGGTAACAGGAATAAATTGAGATTTCATATACGTAGTGAGATATCTTTTTATGCAAGGTTTAGCCCTTTTAAATCTTGTAAATCCTCGTAGCATATTATAAGACACCCTTATTCTAGCAGCTTCTGATAAAGTTCTATCGTTTACAAATACCTTAAGTTCATCTAATAATATTGCTCTATCTTTCGGATACAGATAATGGAAATTAATTCCAAGAAACCCGTCACTATATTTTTGAATAGGTAAGACCAAAGGAAACAAATCATAGTATGGTAAAGTTGCTTTGTGTTTGGGATTGTACATAAAAAAATACATTCTCCCAGGAATCAATCTTCCTGTCAAAGTCCCTTGCTGAGCCGCATTTATCTTTAATGTACTTGGAACGGTTTCTCTCGCAAGAGCTATTTTTGATCTTTCTACAATAGAACGAAACCAAGCTGCTGCCATACGCGCTTTTACTGGTATATCACCGATTTTTATTGCATCTTTTAATTTTTGTAGATAAGATTCGTTAGCCATAGTATAACTATTTAGTATTACGAAGAGTATCTTCAGTCATGATTTGCCAGTGTAATCCTTTGTTTTCACAAAATTCTTCTGCAGCTTTCCACTTAGCTTCGTTAACTATAAACGTCTTTACTTCTCGTAAAAACCTTCTTCTATGTTTTGGGTTTTCTTTGGGGGGTTTGGTCTGTTTTTTTGGTTTGATTTCAATTATAGTTTCTGCTTTTGAAGTTTTAACCCAAAAGTCAGGATAATATCTGTGCCATTTACCATCAATAGGAGATTTATATGGAATGATAATTTCTTCACTATTCCATTGAAGCACCCCAGGCTGTCGATCTAAATACTTCATGAAGTCCAACTCCCAACCAGATCGATAAATTATATTACTGGCGTTCCCTTTATACTTTTCTCTATTTTGGGGTCTAAATTTTCCTTTGTATCTCATATAAATATATAGAACCATTAATTAATAACTTTTATTGGAGAACAACAATGGCAGGAGGATCAAACTCATCTGCACCATCTGCTTTTAGAGCAACTACTTATCTGGAATATCCTCCTTCTATTGGACAATCCCTCAAGCATTGGGTAACTTTTCAGGCCTTTGATTTTAGATCGCACAATGAAACTTTGAATATTGCATTATATATTCCACCAGATGCATTGTCTACTTCATATAAATCTGATTACGAAGCTGCAGCATTGGGACAGGGTTTAGGGAGAATGGTAGAAGGCATTAAAGAAAGTGGGGGATCTCTTTCAAAATTAAAGGCGACCCAGGCAGCCAAGGCTACCGCCAGTGGAAATATGATAGCAGATATTATGTTACAAGCTACAACACCCGCAAATATAAAAACTGCACTGCAAGCAACTAGAGGTGTAGTGGCCAATCCCTATATTGTTGCTGCATATAAAGGCCCAACCCAAATGCGTGAACATAAATTCTCTTTTAAAATGATGCCAGAAGATGTGGGTGAATCTAGCAAATGCATTAAAATTGCATCTGCATTTAAAGAGGCTATGTTGCCTGCCCATGCAGGGGGGGATAACTCAACCGCCCCATCGGGAATGTTTGGATATCCAGATGAATTTGAAATTAATTTTACTGTTAATGGTAACACATTACCAAAAACTAATTCTAATCCAATGTTTAATATAGGAAGATCTGTATTAACTAGTTGTGATTTATCTTATACTACTCAAGATACTGTTTTATTTTTTGAAGGTACACAATATCCAGTAACTATAAACATGGCCCTTTCATTTATGGAAATAGAAGTGATGCATCGAAGTAAAATAACAAATAAAGGTCTTTAATAAAAGGAGAGGTTAATCATGTCGGATTTTTTTGTGAATTATCCACAAATTAGTTATAACATTTCTGGTACAAAACCCGCCAAGGTTAAAACTGTTATTAATCTAATGGAACGGGCTAAAATAAAGAATATTGTTTTGGATGATGTTATTTCATATTTTCCTTATTCAATAAAAGAAAATTATCGTCCTGATCATGTATCAAATGAAGTATATGGTGATGTTAAATATACGTGGTTGATATTTTTGATTAATGATATAACAGATCCAATTTATGAATGGCCTCTGGGATCTAGAGAATTTGGAGCATATATTAAAGATAAGTATGGAACATTAACTATCGCAAAAAATACTATTCACCATTATGAACAAATTCTTAGAACAAGAGTAGAATCTACAGGAACAACAGATCCGGTTCCCGAAGCCAGAATTGAAATTGACGAAACAACATATGATACTCTTGCAACAACCGCAAGAAATATTAAGTATTGTTATGATTGGGAAGTAGATAGAAACGAAGCCAAACGAGATATTAAATTAATTGATAGACTTTATGTTGCAGATATACTTTCTGAACATGCGGAGAAATTGGAATAATGCCACCAAAAGATACCTTTGGTACAATTCTTGATAGGCGTAAAGCAGGACAAAGTGTTCAAACACAAACCGCTAATCATGGAACGAAAAATCCAAATTTAAAAAATCCAGATAAAGCTAAACTCCCCACATTTCCGGGAGATTTTGAACTTCTGAAGCTCACGCTTACTTCTCCCAATAGGGCGGTGGGGGGATATATTGACTTGAAAGGTGCATGGTCAAATCTCAATATTTATGAAGATATTTTTGCGAATTCTCTTACTGGAAGTATACAAATTACAGATTCCATTGGATTGATGGAAACTATTCCAATTATTGGCGAAGAAACTATTCATATACACGTAAGAACAAGAGGATTTAAAAGAGAAAGGGGCAGTAATACAACTATTATCCCAGGTCCGTTTCAAGGCAGTGAAAGTGATGGAATAATAAATTTAAAATTTCGTGTAATCAAATTGACAGATTTGAATAAACTTAATGATGGTATGATCAGTTATACGTTACACTTGGTTTCTGAAGAATATATTATTAATTTAAAATCAAAAGTCATGAAATCATCCCTTGACCCAGGCTCCCTAGAACCCCGAAGAATATCTACTACTATAAAATCTCTTTATACACAATTTTTTAAGAGGGGTAGAATTGCTAAAAAATTATTTATTGAGCCAACTAAAAACCCCACAAGTTTAGTTATACCAAATTATTCTCCCTTTAAGGCGTTTAATTTTTTGGCATCAAGGGCGGTGTCTTCTGGTAATCATGCTGTAGGTTCTAGTTTTCTTTTTTATGAAACTGTAAAGGGATTCTTTTTTGTTTCTTTGGAAACCCTTATGGCTGGTGGTGGTACAGGATATAGTACAGTTGCGGGGGCTCCTGGTTCTCCAACAGAACTAACATACACTGCTCCTGAACAACCAGTTAAAGAAACCTATGTGGTTCAACCCAAAGGATTGAGGGAAAAAGGTGATAATGTGAAAAACGTGGCTATTGAAATGACCGCGGTAGATGAATATAAATTCTCTTCAAATTTTGATGTGTTACAAAATCTAACAAAGGGTATGTACTCTAATCGATTACTTACTCATGATCTGGTTAGAATGAAATATGATACATTAGATTTTAATATTCATGATCCAGCAAACCTAGAAGAAACTGTAACGGTTGATGAAACGACCGGCGCTACTGAGGTATTGAATGTAAAGAAAATGTCCACATCGGCAAAGAACTTTTCTGACAATTTTTCCCATTTAGGAAAAGGAAAATTATGTAGTGAAAACCAATCTGCTATGGGATCACCAGAATCCGTCATATCTTTTTATCCTACTAACTTTGCCCATGATGTTAGATTCAAGGACGATATTGGCACACAAGGAGTAAAGGGAACAGTTAAAGGTCAATTAAATATTATTCCAAATAGAGTAGAACAGTGGATGCAATCACGTATGGTACAGAGTCAACAACTTAATAATATTAAATTAAATATTAGAGCCCCTGGAATGTCTACTAGAACAGTTGGTGATTTGATTGAATTTAAAATGCCCACACAGGATTTAACAGATCGTGATGGAGCGACCCAATCTGCACACCATAAGTACTTAAGTGGATATTATTTAATTACAAAATTGAGACACCATTTTACTAGTGAAAAATACGAAATAGAATTTGAAGCAATAAAAGATTCATTGAAAGTTTCTGCTAGTGCTGAAGTAGCAGAAGCTGATTCAACTAGAACAATTACATAAACAGGATAATATTATGGCATATTTTATGGGGAAAGAAGGGTTCGTTTGGTGGCAAGGAGTTGTCGAAGACCGCCATGATCCTCTTTATCTCGGAAGGTGTAAGGTTAGAATATTGGGATGGCATTCAGAAGACAAGAATGATATGCCTACTGTTTCTCTTCCTTGGGCGTATCCTGTTTCTCCAATTACTTCTGCGAGTCAAACAGGTGTAGGGTCTTCACCTCTTGGACCAGTGGAAGGAACGTGGGTTGTTGGATTTTATCGTGATGGTGAAGCCGGACAAGAACCAATGTTTTTCGGTACACTTGGTGGTATACCAGAATTAGATGCAAAAGGAATTAATAATGATGGAACAGCAACAGGTGGTCAGGGGTTTCTTGATCCACGATTAGAAATTGGTGATGTTGGCCACCCATTGTTTGAAGATGAATCTGGATCAAGGAGTTTACTTTATAATCCAGCAGCAGACATGGTGCCAAGAGAACCAGCGAGCGTCATTCATAATGCTAGGCCAAGTCCTACTGAAGATGCGGGAACAGTTGCAGTATCAGATTCGGTTACACTTGAAAAGAAAACATTTGTAAGATCATTAATTGGTCAAACCGGACCCAGAGCAGGAGTTCCACCATTTACTGTTAAGGTTGTAGAGAATCCTCTTAGGTCAACTTATCCAGATACAGGATTAGCAAATACGGAATTATCGTTCACTAGGAAATTAGATTATTTAAAAGAACCAACTACGAATAGATTGGCAAGAGGAATTCGTGGAAATACTGATACTAGTGATCCAAGAGTTTCCGGAATTGTTTTCGAAAAAATGGAAAACCGTAAAGCTGGTCAGTTAGAAATTGCTACAGCAGATGGAAAAACTTGGTCTGAACCTAAGATACCTTGGCAAGCAATCTATCCATACAATCATGTTCATCAAACAGAGAGCGGACATATTGTTGAAATGGATGATACACCTAACTGGGAAAGAATGCATTGGTATCATCGAACTGGTACATTTACGGAGATACATCCTACTGGAATTAGAGTTGATAAGGTTGTAAATAACTATTATGATATTATTTTAGGAGCAAGATATACACACATTGAAGCGAGTGATTACACAACTGTCGATGGTTCACAAGAAAATTATATTCTTGGTAATAGGACAGACAAGGTTGATGGTGATTATTCTGTTGCTATAAAAAAAGGTAGATTTAATATTAATAATAAAACAGGAACAATTAATCTTGAAGCTGCTAATTTGATAATAAGGGCAGATGAGACACTTACTCTATCGGCCAATAATGTAAACATTGAAAAGAAATCTGCGAGTGCTTCTGAAACTACAACAGGAGATGAAAAAAAGAAAGTAGGTGGGAAGTTAACTCATCAAACCGGAGCATATAGTTTAAATTCTCAGGGATCTATTGGTGTACAATCTGGTGGTGGAATATCAATCAATTCTACGGATTCAATAAACGAATCTATATTCGGAATATTACCCGCACTTACTTTGGGGTATGCTAAAAAAACAACAGCAACCGCAGGGAAGATTGGAATGGAATGTACAGACAATCTTCTTAGTGGTGGAATTGAAATGAACTTAGGAGTTGCTGGACTAGGAGCATCAATTGCTATACAACCTTTTGGGGATATAATATTGACTTCTATTTTGGGTACAACTGGAATTAAAGGAACTACTTTGTTAGGGGATGTATCTTTTTCTAGTTTGTTGTCTTCTATGGATTTGGGGTTATCTGGTTCTGCTAGTTTAAAGGGAGTATTAGCATCGCTCACATTAGGTACATCTGGTGATGCAAAGATGGAAGGATTATTGGGAGAGGTTTCAGTAGGATCTTCAGGAAAAGTAAAGGTCAAAGGGTTGGTTGCTTCATTAAAAGAAATTTTAGATACACTAATTGATGAAATTTTGAATCATACGCATCCAACTGGAACGGGTCCTTCGGGGCCGCCAATGCCACCGGCGACAGTTAATTTGGCATTGTTGAAATCTTTAAAAATAGGAATGAGTTTAGAATAATGGCACTAGTTAAAGCAGTAATGATGATGGAGTTGGCGGGTGCGTTTGCATCACCAGCCCCTGATCCAATGAAGCCCGGAAAAGATATTGCGAAAGCATTTGCAAATTATTTAAAAATGGGTATGAATGCGGGGGGTTTTCCTACATCAAATGTGGTTGATGCTCCAACAGGAATGACAATAGGGGGAGTTTTTGCACAGCAACTTCCAATTGGTGCACTAATAGGATCTCAAATAGCAACAGCATTAACAACTATGGCACTAACATATCAGTCTGGACAACAAATAGGACCACCAATAGCACCACCTACTCATACGCCTGGCTTGATGAAATTATTTTCTGGACCTCAACCAACTCCATTAAATTTTGCCAAAGAGTTGTCGGGCATATTAGATACTTGGACAAAAACGTGGATAGTGAGCGGGTTAATTCCAGCAGCACCACCAATACCATTTACCGGACCTTTATCATAGGATAATAACAATGGCAGGAGCAATTGATAAGAAAAAACTTAAAACTAAGGGGGAGTTAGAAGATTCGCCTGTTATGCATATAGATGCGAGAGCGGCGATCCTTTCAGACATTGCATTGTCTAGAGAGTTTGCACATACATTTCTTCAAGCATTGTGCAAAGGACATACAGGGGGAAAGAATGAAGCTGGTGCAACCACAACTATGTCTCTTGGGACCGTATGTGAATCCTTGGCGGCACAGAGATTAATATGTTACGGTGCCGGTTCCATAAAGGGTTCTGCACAAGGTATTAGAAAATTTATATTACCGTCATATGAAACAGTAAATGGTGCACTTACTCTTACAGAAGCAAACACTTCACTTTTCGGATATGTTGCTACTGATTTAACAGAAACCAATACCATTACTTTAAGTAATACTACTACTGCAAATCAAACAATAGATGGTAACACTTTTAGTACTTATGTTGGAAATTATTATATGATACGTTCTAGGGTTTCAGGAGAACTAGAAACTACTTCTGGAAATTTATCTGCATATACTACACCCGATTCGCCTGGAGGCGATATTGTTTTTGGAAATGCAATTGCATGGGGAAGTTCCGTAACAGGAGAACAAGCAGCGAATACATGGAATTATCATTGGGCGAAAGCAAATGTTGCAAGCGTGGCGATAAAAAATAGTGGAGGAGTTTTAGAATTAAATACCTTAACACTGGCTGACCATATAACTCAGGGAAGTAATACTAATTATACTCCACTAGGTCCAGGGTTCAACAATAAATTTTATCTGAGGAAACATGCTGATTCAGTAAATACGTTTACCATCACTGGAACGACAACAACAGATAGTGTAGTAGTTACAGCTATTTCTGCAGCTGATATTTTAAAAATTAAATATAATGATGTAATTAGTGGTACAGGAATTAGTGTACCATCCACAATTGCAGCTGTACAGGCTACCGATAGTCAACTAAGATTGAGTACTGCAGCAACCGCTAATGGCACTGTTACACTTTCAGTAGATAGTGTACCACTTGGGCATGCCGCACATGATATCTTTTGCCAAGTAGAAGTATCAGCGGAAGGTTTGGTAGCAAATTCTACTTGGACACCAGTAGGAGATGATGCGGGAACTTATGCAACTGGCTCCGAAGATGACTTATGTGTTGCAAATACTACAAGCTTTACAGGTCTTCTTGGTTTCTTTGATCCGGCGAACGCCAATGTCGCAGCTGCTGGTGGAAATCATTTAAGTGCTGGGGCGAGCTCGACGTATACTTCTGATGGAAAAGAATATGACGGAACATTATATCCAGATATAGAAAAGAATCCACTTAAACCTTCCAATTCAGGAACTACTAAGACATATGAAGTAAAGAGTGGTGAAATAATCGGAACACAACCATCCGGTTTAGGTGATAAAGATATTTGGTCGGGAAGATTTGTTAGATTTGATAAAGAACGAGCAAATGCTGCTGGTGCATTACCAGAATTTAGATATGTGACCGATTCCGCTGAAAGATTTTATTATGCACCACAGGCTAATGCGGCCGTTGCAACAATGGGTTCAGTAACAGCTATTGCCGGTCATTCCATGCCGAGTACTACGGAACCGCGGGCAGTACTTCCACGAACAGGTTTGGCGAGTGTAGTAACATTGATACGGGCAGATGAAACATTGCATGCAAGTACAAACGCGACATCCAATTGGACAGTTCCGGTGGATGATGTAGTTCATGCTAATGGTATCTCCGGACCTGGACAAGATACGGCCACATCAACATCATATTGGTATAGATTGAGCGGTGGAATAATTCGAAAGCACTCATTTGTAACATCTTATACGAACTCAAATTCAACATTTGAAACGGTTTCAAATGGACTTGGTGCTGTAGTAGACTATCCTATTGTATCTAATTATATAGCAAGAAAATTGACAACCGATGGAAGTGTAGCTAATGCAGATGTTGCATTTGTAACTGGTGTAATAGATGAATTACAAGGAACTACGGCGGGTGGAGCTAAATTTCGTGATCCTGTTATGGAAGGAGCAAGCACTAAACATGTGACATCGGCCTCGGCTAATGATGCCAATTTTGATACTTACATTTGTGCGACTACTGGAACAAATGCAGTCGATACTGCATTGGCATCGGTAAAAGCTTCATTAGCAGCTTTCTATACCGCAGCTGAAATGGCTGGCAGAAATACTAGATTAGATGGTGGGGCTGATAATGTAGGCACAGCTGTTAATTGCGCGAGTTTTGGTAGTAGTGATAATGTTCATGGAAAATGGGTAACATTTTCCGCCAATTGTGGTACGTTAGTAACCACTTTGGATGCAAGAATTGCTGAAATAGATGGCCGTATTGGAGTACCAACATATGCTTATAGTTCTGGTAGTGCCTCGGCAACTGCAGGTAATCCCCCAACAGTTAGGGTAAGTGCGATACCAACATCGAATGCTACAGGTGGGGTTGTTCCATACGGCAAATCACTTTATAATAATATTAATCTCTTTCTTAGCAACTGCGCAAAAGTCAAGTGCTGCTCTAAAAAAAGAACAAGATAAAAAAGTAAAAGATTTCGAAACTTATAATGCTCGTCTTTCAAATAAAGGCTTTACAGATAAAGCACCTAAAGAAAAGGTAGAAGAATTTAAGAAAATAGTTTCTACTCTTAAAGAAGAAATTTTAGAAATTAAAGATGCCCTTAAATCTTTAGAGAAATAAAAACAAATTGTCATTGCGGACTTGATCCGCAATCCAGATTTTATCCTAGATTCTGAATCAAGTTCAGAATGACATAAATAAATAATATGAAAAAAATTAAAGAAATTGTTTTAGCAACTGGTAATCAACATAAAGTTGCAGAAATTATGAAAATTATGGCAGATTTGAAATCTGTCAAATTTAT
>ENA-OREN01004341-OREN01004341.1-marine-metagenome-genome-assembly--contig:-NODE-4341-length-12444-cov-6.815396_pt1 | contig 12444 bp, 12 predicted proteins | sample MGYA00248624_ERZ508555 | MGnify/ENA primary metagenome ERZ508555 (study PRJEB26222, sample SAMN06267773) | marine metagenome | isolation source: Saanich Inlet, British Columbia, Canada | place...
AGTTGGGTTTTATTGCATGATTTGGTTTCTTGTTTTGATTGGTTGGAATCCTGGTGGTTAATTATTAAATGAAACGCCTCTGGCTCAAATAAAGGATTAAATAATGAATAAAATTTTAGCAAGGGGTGGAATTGAATTTTTAGCTGTTCTTATTGGCTTATCTGGCTCTTTATGGATTGATAACTCTATTAAAGAGAATGAGCATAAAGAACAAAATAAAAAAATATTAACAAGACTCTACAGCAATTTAATTGCTGATTCTTCAGATGGCGTTTGGAATAAAAATGCTTATGAAAGAGCAATAAAAGGTTCAGAAAATGTTATTAAGTGGTGCGATGCGAACCCTAACTATTCAATGATTGATGATTCCATTGAAAAAGATATTTCAGCAATGTTAATTGGCATTATTTTTGTTAATAATGAAGAGGAATATAATGCTTTAAAAAATTCAGGAAGAATGGACCTTGTTAATAATGAAGAATTAATAATTAATCTTCACAAATATTACACCAGCCTTCGTTTTATTAAACAAATAGATAAACTACAGGTTGATATTATTTATAATAATCTAATGCCATTTATTCAAAACTATTCTGATGAACTTCTTTATGATAGGACTATTCCAAAAAATAAAGTTTATAAAACTGTTCCAAAAATTAATTTATTTGCATTGCCTGATATTAAAAAATTACGATTTAATGCCACTCAAATGTTGTTTTGGCAAAAATATTCATTTTCTCTTTATAATAGAACAATTAAAAGGGTCACTAAAATTCGAAAATTATTAAGGCAAGAGTTGGATTTGTAACTAAAAATGAAACGACTCTGGAATAGCTCTTTTTTAGCTTGTAGTACAGTTGTAGTACCACCTAACTTTTGTCGAGGGTGCTAAACAGGTTCGACTCCAGTCGGGGGTACAAAGGCTTTAATACTATCTTAAAAAGATTTTTTACAGAAATGACTATTAACTAATTAACTTAAAAAATTATGGGAAAAAATGAAAAACATAATGATTATATCGTATTAAAATAAATGAAAAGCCTTTAACTTTTATTATAATTCGTTACATTTAATTTATTATTAAATAACTAAATAATAGGATTTTATATTAATGCTAAAACCAAAACGTAAGATTTTAAGACAAGAAATAGAACAAGACCCTTTTATTGAAACACTGTTTTCAATAAAACAACATTTTGAAAAGCATAAAAATGTATATTTCAGTTCTATTGCAGGATTAATTGGTATAGTACTAGTTATATCTCTGGTTTCAAAGACACAGACAACAAATAATAATGAGGCATCATTGGTGCTAAATAAAGCTATGGTATTCATGGCTCAAAAAGATAATTTAAATGCGATGATATTTTTGCAAGAAGCAAATGATAAATATTTAAATACTAACGCAGGTCTTGATGCTGGATATTATTTAGGGAAAATTCATTTTGATCGAGGAGATTATGATATGGCACAGGGTTTCTTCGATAAATATACTCGAGACGGTTCAAATAAATTACTTTTAGGCGCTTCTTGTAAAGCTTTAGCTAGTATTTATGAACTAAATAATGATTTAAATAAAGCAATCAAATTTCAAAGATTACAGTTAAAATATTTGGACTCAACAATTGATAACGCCAGTGCAAATATTAACATTGCTAAATTATCTTTTAAGTTAGGAGATGAAAAATCTGCTAAAGCATTGATAGATAAAGTAATTGAAGAGAATTCAGGTAATTTTGAAATTGTACAATTAGCTGAAAAATTAAATGGGGAAATGTTAGCTAATTAGTCTTTGAATTAGTCTTTGAATCACTATAATTAAAATGTAAGTTCTCGCCTGAAAAGTGGGTTATACGACCCACTTTTCTTTTAATAAGACATATGACTAGTTTAAAAGAAAAAATTGCTAAAGTAATACCAGAAAATTTGTTTTTTCTAGATTTAGTTGAACATAAGACCCAATCTAGAATAAAAATTATTATTGATGGTTTAGAATCTATCGATTTGCATACGACAACATTGATAGCTCGTGATATTCGTAACATCGAAGCTATATCATCTGAATATCCTGATGGTGTACAAATTGAAGTTACTTCACCAGGAATTGATGCTCCTTTAGTTCATCCTTTTCAATTTAAAAAAAATATAGGTCGCTCTTTGAATATTAAAATATTTGAAGAATTAGAGCCTTTTTTAGTCAAACTTACTAATGTTTTTGATGATAGTTTTGAGGGGACATTGGACTCTGGTGTTAAAAGTTGTTACAATTTTAATGAAGTTGAGTCGGCTAATATTGAAATCAAATTCTAACTTATTTAGGAGGAGTTTTGGTAAATAGAGAATTAATTGAAGTTTTTTCAGAAATTGCTCGTGAAAAAAACGTAGAACGCTCTGAACTTGGTTCGATAATTGAAGGATTATTTCTTCATTTAGTAGAACGAGAACGAGGAGATTCTAGTAATTGTAGTGTAATTGTTAATCTTGACAAAGGTGAATTTGAAATTTATGTAGAAAAAAATATTGTAGATGATGTTGAAGACCCTGTTATGGAAATCACATTAGAAGAAATTAGTCAAGTTGATTCAGATATGGCAAATGACTTAGAAATTGGGGATACGTACGTTGAAATAATTGACCCAATGATATTTGGACGTAGAATGATCCATATGGCTAAGCAGTTTTTTTCTCAAAGGTTGCAGGATGTTGAGAAAAAGTATATCTATGAAGATTATGCTAATAGAGTAGGTGAAATTGTTATTGGAACAGTACATCAAGTGCAGCGTGACAATGTATTTGTTAATATTGACCATGCAGAGTTAAGAATGCCTCGTAAAGAGCAAATAAAGACTGAAAGATATCGGAGGGGTGATTCAATCCGCGCTGTAATTAAATCTGTAGAAATTACTTCAAGGGGACCTGATATTGTAATTTCTAGAAGTGATAACCATTTCTTATATAAAATGTTTGAAATGGAAGTTCCTGAAATAGAAGATAGTATAATTGATATTACATCTATTGCTAGAAATCCAGGCGAAAGAGCAAAAATTATTGTTAGGTCAAATGATAGACGGATTGACCCTGTTGGTGCTTGTGTTGGTATGAGAGGAAGTAGAATTCAAGCAATTGTAAGAGAACTGAATAATGAAAAAATTGATATAGTAAACTATAGTGAGCAATCCGAAATTCTTATATCACGAGCTTTATCACCAGCAAATCCTCTAGATTTATATATTGATGATGATAGAAAATATTGTATTGCAATTTTTGATGATGATGATCTTGAATTAGCTATAGGTCGTGGTGGAGTGAATGTTAATTTAGCCTCTAAAGTTACAGAGTACAGAATTGATGCTTTTGGTAAAAAAGAATATGAACGTAAACAAGTAGAGCAAGAAACTTTACTTAGCGCAATAGATAAAATGCCTAAAAGAGCTATTAAACCTTTAGAAGAAAATGAAATTAAAACTGTATCAGAACTTTTAAATAGTGATGAGGAAAGACTCCTTGAGATTAAAGGTATATCAGAAGCTTCTCTTGAAAAAATATATGATGCTGTTCAAACATTTGTTGAAAAAAACGAATCGAAAGAATCAGATGAAGAAGAATCTCTTGACCATGTCTCTACTGAAAAAGATTCTCCTACTGAAGAAAATAATCCTGAACTAGAGAAAGTAGAATCATAATTTTATGGCAAAACGCAGAATTTTTCAAATAGCTAAAGAACTAAACATATCGCATACTGATATACTTTCTTTTCTCAAATTAAAGAATATTGAAGTTGGTAGCCATATGGCTCCAATCGAAGAAGATATATATCAGATTATTCTTGCTGAATTCCATAAAGATAAAGAATCTGTTGATCGATATCGAAAAGAACAAGTTCGAAGAGAAATTCATGATACTCGTATTCTTGATAGACAAAAAGAAAATAAAAAACTTAATCTTTTAACATTAGATGAACAAAGAAAGTTAGAAGTAAAAGAACGTGAAAAAGACCAGGAAGATGAAAAAAAGAAGGAAGAAGAAGCTCGCAATATTGCATTAAAAGAAGAAGAGAAAGCTATACAAGAAGCAGAGCGTCAAAAAAATCAAGAAAAAGAGATTCAAAAAGAAAAAGAAAAAAATAAACAGAAAAATGTTGAACCAAAACCCAAGAAAAAATTAAGAAAAATTCATCTTTCTGAAATCCAATCACAAGTTGGGAAAGGCAATACTCAAAGAAAAACTGATAACAAGATTCAGACGGATAGTAAAAAAGATAAAAGTGCAGCAGAAACTGTTCGAAAAATAACTGCAAAAATTGATATTAAATCAAAAAAGAAGGTTTATAAAAAAGATAAAAATTTAAATGAAGAAAATTTAGAAGAAGTTGATTTTAAGCCAATAAAAGTTGCAGAATTTGCTAATGTTGATGAACTATCAAAAATATTTGAAACTCGTTCAAATGATATTATTCAGAAATGTATGAGTTTAGGTGTATTAGCTACTATCAATCAACGTCTTGACTGGGATTTAATAGAATTATTAGCAGAAGAATTCGGTTTTAAAGCTGAAAAAATGGAAGATGTAGGAGAAGAATTATTTTCATTAGATATTACTGAAGAAGATTTAAAAAATGCTGTTGACCGGCCGCCAGTTGTAACAGTTATGGGTCATGTAGATCATGGTAAAACTTCCCTTCTTGATTATATTCGTGATACAAATGTTGTAGGTGGAGAGTCTGGTGGAATTACCCAACATGTTGGAGCATATAGAGTTGAGCTTAAAGATGGAAATTCTGTTACATTTTTAGATACACCTGGTCATGAAGCTTTTACTGCTATGCGTGCTCGAGGTGCTCAAGTTACAGATATAGTCGTTCTTGTTGTAGCTGCAAATGATGGTGTTATGCCTCAAACTAAAGAAGCAATTGGTCATGCTAAAGCTGCTGAAGTACCTTTAATTATTGCAATCAATAAAATTGATTTACCGGATGTTGATTTAGAGCGTGTAAAAAGAGAGTTGTCAGAAAATGATGTTCTGGTTGAAGATTGGGGTGGAAAAATTCAAGCAATACCAATTTCTGCTAAAACAGGACAAGGAGTTGATGACTTACTAGCTTCAATGTTAGTCGAATCAGAAATGCTAGAATTGAAAGCTAATGTTGATACACTAGCACGAGGAACTGTAGTAGACTCAAAGCTTGATAAAGGTCATGGTCCTATCGCTACTGTATTAATTCAAAAAGGATCATTAAATGTAGGAGATCCTTTTATTTGTAATAATATTCCTGGTAAGGTTCGAGCAATGATGAATGAAAGAGGTCAAAGGATTCAACATGCTGGCCCTTCAGATGCTGTACAAGTATTAGGTTTTGATCAAGTGCCTCAGTCTGCTGATATTTTTGCAGTTGTAGAAGATGAAAAAGAAATAAAAAGAATTGCATCAGAAAGACAAAGATTAAAAAGAGAAATTGATCAGAAAAAGATTGCAACTCAATCATTAGATGGAATGTCAGCCTTAATTAAAGAAGGTGCTATAAAAAATCTACCTATTATTATTAAAGGTGATGTAGATGGCTCTATTGAAGCATTGTCTGAGCAATTAAGTAAAATTGCTAATGATGAAGTTGGTGTTCAGGTTGTTCATAAATCAGTTGGAATGGTTTCTGAGTCTGATGTTTTATTAGCTGCTGCATCAAGCGCTGTGATTATTGGATTTCACGTTCAAATATCTTCCAATGCAAAGCTTTTAGCCCGCCAAGAAGGAGTGGATATTAGATCTTACAATGTTATTTATAACGCAGTTGAAGAAGTTACGCTTGCTTTAGAAGGATTGTTAGAACCAGAACAAGTTGAAGAAAACTTAGGACGCGCAATTGTTCAAGAAGCTTTTAAAATACCTAAAATTGGTTTCATTGCCGGTTCTAAAGTTTTAGAGGGTAAAATAGTAAGAAATGCAAAAGCTCGAATTATAAGAGACGAAGAAGAAATTGCTGATGGTGAAATAAATTCCTTAAAGCATCTTAAAGATGATGCTAAAGAAATGAAAGCTGGATTTGAATGTGGAATTGGTCTCGATAATTTCTCAAAATATAAAGAAGGCGATGTTATTGTGTGCTATGAAATAAAATCTATTAAAAGATCATTAGTGCTCAGTTGAGATCAGAAAAACCCTATAACAGAACAGATAGGGTAGCGAATGAGATCCAAAATATACTTGGCGATATTCAAACCCAATTTATTGATTTATCTGACCTTGGCTTTATAACAATTTCAAATGTTATTGTTTCAGCTGATTTAAAACATGCTAAAATATTTTTTAGCGTAGTTAAAAAAAAGAAATCCATTAAAGAAATAGAAATTAATTTGAATTCTAAAGCCAAGGCATTTCGAAAATATCTTGGTCAACAATTGAGAATAAAATTTACACCTCAATTAAGATTCTATTATGATGACACATTTACATATACAGAAAAGCTTAATACAATTTTTCATGATATAGAAAATAAAGATTAAATTTTGATTTATAGTATTAATAAACCTATTGGTTGGACAAGTTTTGATGTCGTAAAAAAAATAAGAGGAATCACCAGAGAAAAAAAAGTTGGACATGCTGGAACTTTAGATCCTTTTGCAGAAGGTGTGCTTATTATTGGCACAGGTAAGGATACTAAGAAATTAACAAGCATTTCATCTTCAATTAAATCTTACCGAGCAATCTTAAAGCTTGGTAAAACAACAGATACGCTTGATAATGAAGGTGAAGTTACAAATAAGATGGACGTACCTACTTTTGATAAAGTTAAAATTGAAAATGTGTTAATTAGCTTTAAAGGTGATTATTTACATATGCCACCAATGTATTCAGCTAAGAGAGTAAAAGGTGTCAGATTATACAAGCTTGCCCGTCAAAATATAGTTGTAGAAAGAGAACCTGTTAACGTAAGTATTTTAGAGATTTCACTTAATAATTTTAACAAAAATGAAATAGACTTTTCAGTTACATGTTCAAAAGGAACATATATTCGAGTACTAGGTCAAGATATTGCAAAAAAACTCGGTACTATTGGATATTTAACTAAACTAGTAAGAATTGAAGTTGGTCCTTATAATATTAATAATTCAACATCAATTAAAACTTTTGAGGAAAAATGGAAGTCTACAAATCGATAAACAATATTCCATTACTACCTGAAAGTGTTGTAACAATTGGCACATTTGACGGTTGTCATAGGGGACACCAAGAAGTAATTAAAAAAGTTGTCTCTACATCACAATCAATTAATAAAAAATCAGTTTTGATTACTTTTGACCCTCATCCTAGACATATTCTTCAATTAGATAATAAATTACCAATATTAATGCACGTGAGTAAAAAATTAGAGATATTAGAATCATTAAATATAAATGTTGTAGTATTAATTCCTTTCGATATTGAGTTCTCAAAAGTTAAAGCAAAAGATTTTTTAAATAATATAGTTGTAAAACATTTTAACCCTTCTCGTATAATAATTGGTTACGATCATCACTTTGGCTTTGAACGTGAGGGTAGTCCTATGTTTTTAACAAATTATGGTAAAGAAAAAGGTTTTAATGTTGATGTATTAGATCCAATAACAGATGAAAATATTACAATTTCAAGCACTCACATTAGAAAACTTATTAAAGAGGGGTTTGTTCGACGTGCTTCTTTTGAGTTAGGGTGGGTATTTGGTTTTGAATCAAAGGTTATAGAAGGTGCTGGTCGGGGTAAAGAGTTAGGTTTTCCTACAGCTAATTTTGTACCTGTAGAAAAAAATCAACTAGTACCAGCAAATGGAGTATATTTTATACGTGGAAGGATTAATGGGAATAATCTATATGGAATGTGTAACTTAGGTATTCGACCAACCTTTAATGAGACGGATTTCGTAATGGAAGTTCACTTCTTTGATCTAACGTCGAATGATATTTATGGTGAAAATATAACCGTAGAATTTTTAGAGCGGATCCGAGATGAAATAAAATTCTCTAATCCTCAAAAATTAATAGAACAATTAAATAAAGATAAACAAAACTGCATGAGTTTAATGCAGAAGTATAATTAGGAGAAAAAATGTCCTTAGAAAACAAACAAATAAAAGACATTGTAAAGCAGTTTGGAAAAGATGATAAAGATACAGGTTCATCCGAAGTCCAAATTGCATTATTAACAGCAAGGATCAGATTATTAACTGATCATGCTAAAGAAAACAAGAAAGATAATCACTCTCGACGTGGATTAGTTTTGCTAGTTTCACAGAGAAAAAAACTTTTAAAATATCTTCGTCGTACTAATCCAGAGTCATACATAAAATTGACACAAGAATTATCAATTCGTCGAAACTAACTAATAGAAAATAAGAGAATAAAATGAAAAAACAAGAAATGTTGCTCAATGGAAGCACATTAAAAATTGAGACTGGACAAGTTGCTCGTCAATCTTCTGGCTCAGTAATCGTTAGTCATGGCGAAACTACTATTTTAGTGGCTGTAAATGCTGCTTCTAAAGCTAGAGAAGACATAGACTTTTTTCCACTTCAAGTCGAATACCGTGAACGTCACTATGCCGGAGGAAAAATTCCAGGTGGATTTTTTAAGCGTGAAGCTCGACCAACTGAACATGAAATTTTAACTAGTCGCCTTACAGATAGACCTATAAGACCGCTTTTCCCTAAATCATTTAAAAATGAAACACAAGTTATTATAACAGTCATGTCTAGTGACGGTGAAAATATGGCAGATACTCTAGCAGGTGTAGGTGCCTCTGCCGCACTTATGATTTCAGATCTTCCATTTAAAGGACCAATTGCTACAGTTAGAGTTGGTAGAGTTAGTGGAGAGTTTGTAGCTAATCCAACTAGAACTCAAATGGAAGAGTCAGATATGGAAATAATAGTATCTGGTAATGATAAAACTATTGTTATGGTAGAAGGTGAAGCTGAACTTATAACTGAAGAAGTTTTTCTAGATGCTATGAAATTTGCCCATGGGCCAATTAAAGAGTTAATTGATTTGCAAAATAAGTTAACATCAGAAATTGAAGTTTTAAAAAGAGAAGTCCTCGAAGAGGATACGAATGAAGAACTAGAAAAAGCTGTTGCAGATTTAGTTACTGGTAAAATTGAAACTGCAATTAAAACTAAAGATAAAGCTGATAGAGAAAAGCTGATTTCAGAATTAAAAGATGAAGCTGTAACTGCTTTTGAAGAATCTTATCCAGAATCTGAAAAAATGGTTGGAAACTTTGTTAATAGTCAATTAAAAACAGCTTTTCGTGAACAAATACTTGCCGAAGGCAAGCGTTCTGATGGCCGTAAAACAACCGATATTCGTCCAATTTCAGTAGAGACAGGAATACTGCCTAGAACTCATGGTTCTGCTTTGTTTACAAGAGGTGAGACTCAAGCAATAGTTGTCCTGACTATGGGAACTCCTAGTGATGAGCAGATAATTGATAGTATGGATGTAGATGCAAAAAAGAAATTTTACCTACATTATAACTTTCCTCCTTATTGTGTTGGCGAAACTGGTAGGATTGGTTTTACAAGTAGAAGAGAAATAGGACATGGAAATCTCGCAGAAAGAGCCATAAAACAAATTTTACCTGACTATGAGGATTTTCCTTATACAGTTAGAATTGTATCCGAAATAACAGAATCAAATGGATCTTCTTCTATGGCTTCTGTTTGTGGTGGATCGCTTGCTTTAATGAATGCTGGTGCCCCATCTAAGGGTCATGTTGCAGGAATAGCTATGGGTTTAATTAAAGATGGTGAACGCTATGCTATTTTAAGTGACATTCTGGGTGCAGAAGACCACCTTGGCGATATGGACTTTAAAGTGGCAGGTACACGCGATGGAATTTCTGCAATACAATTAGATTTAAAAATCGAAGGTATTTCTTTTGAACTAATGGAAGAAGCATTGGCTCAGGCAAAAGCTGGTCGTAATCACATATTAGATATTATGTATGAATCAGTCCCTGAACCAGAAGAAATGTCTAAATATGCTCCAAAAATACTATCTCTTCAAATTAACCCTGAAAAAATTGGTGGTTTAATTGGACCAGGTGGTAAAACTATTAAGAAAATCATTGCTGATACTGAGTGCGATATTAATGTGAACGATGAAGGTATAGTAACTGCAGCAAGCCTTGATCTGAAGCGTTGTGAAGAAGCAATTGAAATAGTTAGAGCAATTACTTTAGAGCCAGAAGTTGGAATGGAATTTGATGGAAGTGTGACAAGACTAATGACTTTTGGTGCTTTTGTTGAATTTGCTCCAGGTCGTGAAGGTTTAGTTCATATCTCTGAATTGGAATGGAGTAGAGTGGAAAAAGTTGAAGATGTTGTTAAGCCGGGTGATCCAATTCGTGTAAAATTAATTAAAGTTGATGATCAAGGTAGGCTAGACTTTAGTCGTAAGGCTTTATTAGAAAAGCCTGAAGGGTATGTAGAGCGTCCACCACGCGAAAGAAATGATAATCGTGGAAATCGAGGTGGTGGAGGCAGAAGACCCTTTAAACGTCGTTAAGAAGGATTAACATGGCGAAGCAAATACCGGTTACAAATCGTGCTTCCCAGATAGAATATGCAATCCGGGATGTAGTAGTCCCGGCAACTGCATTAGAAGCTGACGGGCACAATATTATAAAGCTAAATATTGGTGACCCATTAGCTTATCCAGGTCTCCCAACACCTAAACATATGATTGAGGCTTATCAAAAAGCCATTGTTAATCAAAAAAATGGTTATTCACCTGCGTATGGTATAGAAGAACTACGATCTGCAATTGCAGTAAATGAGCAGACTAAAATAAATGGTGGATGGAATTGTAAATCTAATGATGTTTACGTATGCCATGGAGTTACTGAAGCACTCCAAATTATATTTGCGGCCTATTTAAATGAAGGTGATGAGGTTTTAGCGCCCGGCCCTCACTACCCACCATATATGGCATATCCACAAGTTTATGGTGGTAAAACAGTTGAATATCGACTTGATCCGGACAATGGTTGGTGTATAGATATAGAAGATTTAAAATCTAAAATGAATGACAGGGTTAAATTATTAGTTTTAATTAATCCAAATAATCCAACAGGAAATGTAATTACAAAAAATGAATTAGATGTAATCATTGAATTAGCATCACAGTATGAAAACTGTACTATTATTTCCGATGAGATATATGATAGATTAAATTTTAATGGTAATCATTTTAGTACTGCATCTAGATCTGAAAAAGTTCCAGTTATTACCCTAAATGGAGTATCAAAAGTTTATTATGCACCAGGTTGGCGTATTGGATATATGGCTTTTCATGATCCGAAAAAAAACTCTATAGATGTTAAAGATGGAATTGAAAGATTACTACGTTCAAGGCTTTGCGCATCAACACCTGCACAATACGGATATTTAGCCGGTCTCGAAGGTGAGGATAGTTGGATGGAAAGTTATTTAACATTAATAAAGAAACGTAATGAGTACTGCATAGATCGTATAAAAGACATTGAAGGACTTTCTGTACAATCTCCAAAAGGTGCATTTTATATGTTTATCAAGCTTACTGACCCTCATTGGTTTCAAAATGATAAGGAATTTGTTCTTAAACTATTACATGAACAGCATGTATTGACTGTTCATGGGTCAGGTTTTTCGAATATATATGGAAAAGGACATTTTAGAATTGTTTTTCTACCTACAGAGGAAATATTGAAAGATGCCTTAGATCGTATAGAAATATTTTTATCAAAAACACGCAATTAAAGTATAATCTATTATCAACTATAATTATTGATAGTTGACAATATCTTAATTAATATAAAGTATTAGTTTAATAGGTTATTTAATGGACAGCCCAGCAAATTCAATAAAAAAATTATACTACTCTATTGGCGAAGTCAGTAAAGTTACTGAACTAAAACAATATGTTCTAAGATATTGGGAAACTGAATTCAAACAACTTAATCCTTCAAAAAATAAAGCAGGTAATAGAACTTATAGGCAAAAAGATATTGATCTTATTATAAATATTAAAGATTTACTTTATAATCAAAAATTCACAATAGACGGTGCACGAAAAGTGCTATCAGGAGAGCAACCAATAACTATTGATAATACTGATAGTGAATCAATTTCAGAAATTGATTTAGATGTATTAATTAAAATTCGTACTGAATTAAAATCAATTTTAGAAGATATTAGAAAAAATTAAGCGGGGCGTGGCGCAGCCCGGTAGCGCACTTGGCTGGGGGTCAAGTGGTCGCAGGTTCAAATCCTGCCGTCCCGACTACTCTTTTTCTGAAGATAAAACCACTTTTCTCGACCATCTTTTCCTGCAGCTACCTTTTACTTTTTGTGATTTAATTTAATACCAAATAGTACCAGATTATCTAAAATGTAGTACAGTTGTCGTACAGTCTGTAGTACAGTTGTAGTACAGT
>ENA-OREN01004344-OREN01004344.1-marine-metagenome-genome-assembly--contig:-NODE-4344-length-12430-cov-7.654497_pt1 | contig 12430 bp, 13 predicted proteins | sample MGYA00248624_ERZ508555 | MGnify/ENA primary metagenome ERZ508555 (study PRJEB26222, sample SAMN06267773) | marine metagenome | isolation source: Saanich Inlet, British Columbia, Canada | place...
GAAGTTGATGCTAATGTATTTACAGAAACTATTGTTGATGGTTTTATTATGGCTGCTCAACACAGAATTAATTTAGACATTCCAATGGACTCAGATAGATTTGTTCAAGAAGGAACAATGGCAGCTGATGTAAATAGTATAAGAGTACCTGCAGGAGCTTTATTTGTAAGAGGTGTAGAAGTATTTAATGCCTCTAATACTACGGAACAAGGTACATGGTTAGAGAGACGTGATCAAACTTTTTTATCTGAATATGTAGGAAGATTAACAGGACCCGAAGGTTCTTCTACTGCTCAAGATGTTACAGGAACTCCTAAATATTACTCTATGTTTGGTGGAGCAACAGGATTAAGTGATACAACGTCAGGATCTATTTATTTAGCACCCACACCCGATGTTAATTACAATTTTAGAATATACTATAACAAAATGCCCGTGGGCCTTGGTTCAGGATCCGATGGTAATTCTACAACTTATATAAGCAATTACTTTCCTCAAGGGCTTTTATATGCTTGTTTACTAGAAGCATATGCCTTCTTAAAAGGACCTACAGACATGTTGACATTATATGAACAAAAGTATAGTAATGAACTACAAAAGTTTGCAGCGATGCAAATTGGAAGACGAAGAAGAGATGATTACTCAGATGGTACAATAAGAATTCCAATAGAGTCACCACCTCAATAACTAGGAGCAAAAATTTATGGCAATAGCATCGGCAATATGTAACACATTTAAAACAGAAATTTTAAAAGCAGTTCACAATTTTACTGCATCAACGGGTAACACATTTAATTTAGCACTGTATACAAGTTCAGCATCTATGGGTGCAAGTACAACAGCTTACGCTTCAACAAATGAAATAACTAACACATCAGGTTCATCTTATTCTGCAAAAGGAAAAGCACTTACAAGTGTAACACCAGTTTTAGATAGTAGCACAGCTGTTTGTGATTTTGCTAATATCTCTTGGACGTCAGCTTCCTTTACAGCTAACGGTTGTTTAATTTTTAATGAGGACGCAACAGGGGATCCTGGAGTTTGTGTAGTTGCATTTGGTGGAGACAAAACTGTAACTAGTGGAACTTTTACAATTGAATTTCCAGCAGCAGACGCGTCTAACGCTATCGTGAGAATAGCATAAGGAGTAATTCCTTATGGCAAACACCTGGAACCAAGCCAATACAACCTGGGGACAAAATCAATGGGGCGATCAAGCCGACGTTGATGTAACTCTTACAGCACCCGCACAATTATCAACATCACTTGGAACAGTTACACCTTTTAATGAAATAGGTTGGGGCTCTGATACATGGGGAGCAGAGAACTGGGGTGAGTCTGGTTTTACAGTTTTACTTTCTGGACTTTCAGCAACATCTTCAGTTGGAACAATTACACCTTCTGATTCAATTGGACTAACAGGAATTTCAGCAACATCTTCAGTTGGAACACTTAGTATTGGACTAGGGGTTAATTTAACTGGACTTTCAGCAACATCAAGTGTTGGTTCAATTAGTGTTGGATTAGGAATTACCTTAACTGGAATTTCAGCAACGTCTACTGTTGGATCAATTACACCAGCAGATCAAGTAATGGGATTAACCGGAATTTCATTAACAAGTTCACCTGGAAGTTTAATTGCAAAATCAGATAATACAACTACCTTAACTGGAATTTCATCAACATCTACTGTTGGATCAATTACACCAGCAGATCAGGTAATGGGATTAACCGGATTATCTTCAACTTCTGCAGTTGGAGGTATAGTTTTAGATCAACAATCAGTTTCACTAACAGGTCAGGAATCAACTTCTGCAGTAGGAAGTTTAATTATTGGAATAGGAATTCCTTTAACAGGAGTATCTTCAACTTCTTCTGTAGGATCTTTAGTTACAGGAGTGGGTTATACTTTATCAGGTCTAACAGCGACTTCTTCTATCGGTTCTTTATCTCCTCCGCAAGTAATGGGATTGACTGGAGTGTCAGCAACTGTTAGTGTAGGAAATGTAGCTCCTTTAGGATATGGAGATGTTACAGGAACACAAAGTGCTAGTTATAGCAACATATCAGCATCACAAAGTGCTAGTTATAGTAATGTAACCGCAGCACAAAGTGCTAGTTATACGGACGTTGATAGTATATAACATCATTGACTTTATAAGTAATATAAATTAAAGATCTAATTAGGAGAACAAAATTAATGACATCAACATACACGGATCTCGGCGTAGAGTTAATGGTAACTGGCGAAAATGCCGGTACTTGGGGAACCAAAACAAATACAAACTTAAATCTTATAGAACAAATTTCGGGTGGTTATGCTATCCAAACTTTAAATGCTGCAGGAACTGGAGCTAATACTACAACTTTATCAAAATCTGATGGAGCATTAGATGCAACGGTTGCGAGTAGAGTTATTATTTTAGGTGCAGTATCCGCACAAGCAATTACAGGAAATAAAATTGTAACGATGCCTGTTCTAACAGAAAATTTTTACATAATTAAAAATAGCACATCAGGTGCATACACTGTTCAATTAAAAGCAGCTTCAGGTTCAGGGGCCACGGTCACTTGGGCAACGACTGATAAAGGTTGGAAGATTGTTTATTTTGATGGTGTTACAACAAACACTGGTGTTTATGACACAGGCTTTGGAGTAGGTGATGTAACTCTTACAGGAACACAAACTTTAACAAACAAAACTTTAACTTCACCTAAAATTGGAACAAATATTTTAGATACTAACGGATTAGAATTACTTAATTTAACAGCTACAGCTTCAGCAGTAAATGAATTAACTTTAGCAAATGCGGCAACAGGAAATGCACCTATTTTATCCGCAACAGGTAATGACACTAACATTGGTATTACCCTAACTCCAAAAGGTTCGGGAGCCGTGAAACTAGATTTACTTACATTCCCAACTGTAACCGGAAATGCAGATCAAGTATTAACAAGTAATGGTTCAGGGGTTTTATCTTTTGTAGATAATTCTGGTGGAACATCATGGCAAGCAGTTAAAACTACAACTTACACAGCAGCAGCGGGTGAGGGAATTTTTGCAAACACAACAAGTGGTGCATGGACTTTAACACTACCAGCGTCTCCATCAATTGGTGATGAAGTATCAGTGGTTGACTATGCAGGGACCTTTGACACAAATAATTTAACTATTGGAAGAAATTCTCAAAACATTCAAGGTTCAGCAGCAGACTTAACAGTAGCAACAGAAAGAGCCGGCTTTACTTTAGCCTTTACAGATTCTACACAAGGTTGGCTTCTAAAAAATAACTAGGGGTTAAATGAGTACATTAAAAGAAATTCAAGGACGAAATATCAAATCAGTTTCATCCGATCCTGCTAGTGCAGAAGGTGGAGATATTTGGTATAACTCAACTTCACAAACTTTAAAAGGTGTAGTGGCAAGTGGTGCATGGTCAGCTGGTGGGAATTTAATTACACAAGTTTATGCAACTGCAGCAGCAGGAGCATCAACTCAAAATGCAGGACTTGGTTTTGGAGGTTATTCAGCACTTCCAAGCACTAGAACAAATGCAACAGTAGAATATAATGGTAGTGGTTGGGCTAGTGGAGGAAATTTAATAAACTCTCCAGCAAGTGGTAATGGAGCAGGAACACAAACTGCTGGACTTGCGTTTGGTGGAGCAATTCCTCCAGGAACAGTAAACACAGATGTTACTCAAGAATACAATGGATCAAGTTGGACAGCTGGTGGAAGTATGGCTGATGCGAGAAGATCTATAGCTGGAGCTGGTACTCAAACTGCAGGTTTAGGTTTCGGTGGCTATAGCCCTGGTAATGATAATGAAACAGAAGAATACAATGGTACTGCTTGGACAGGTGGTGGAAATTTAGTAGCAGCAAATGCTGGGTTAGAAGGTACAGGTTTACAAACAGCAGCTATAGCTTTTGGGGGTGGTGATCCTTCAATATCCGCAGTTGCTCAATATTATGATGGTTCATCTTGGACAGCAGTTACTTCAATGAATACAGCAAGAACAAATCTTGGTTCAGCGGGAACTCAAACATTAGCATTAGCTTTTGGAGGTTCTACTCCTTCAGCGACAGGAAATACAGAAACTTGGAATGGAACTTCTTGGACAGAGGGTCCTGATATGGCAACAGTAAGAGGTAATTTAGGGGGTTTAGGAACGGCTCCTGCTGCTTTAGCTTTTGGTGGAAATAATGGAGCTACTTTAAACACAGCAACAGAAGAATACAATTTTACAACAAACACAGTTACAGCTGGTGCATGGGCTAGTGGTGGAGCTTTAAGTACAGCTAGACATAATTTATCAGGAGCTGGAACTCAAACTTTAGGACTAGTTTTTGGAGGATTTCCAAATAGAAATGTATCCGAAGAATATGATGGAACTTCTTGGACTGAAGGAAATAATTTAAATACAGGAAGAGGTTCTGGAACTGGTTTTGGAATACAAACCGCTGCAGTAATGACTGGAGGTCACACCGCCCAAACAACAACAGAAAATTATGATGGAAGCTCTTGGACAAATAGTGGTGCTTTAAGTACAGGAAGAAGATATTTAGCAGGAGCAGGTACGCAAACAGCAGGACTTGGATTTGGTGGGTACGCACCTCCTTCTCCACCTGGTCTATCTACAACAGAGGAATATGACGGTTCATCTTGGACAAGTGGTGGTGCTTTAAGTCCAGCAACTTTTGCTTCAGCTGGATGTGGAACTCAAACAGCAGCATTAAAAGCAGGTGGTGCAGGAGGTTCTCCAGGACCTACAGCAGTAGTTAACACACAAGAATATGATGGTTCTTCATGGACAGCAGGTGGAGATATGATATCTGCTAACAAATCTAACCAAGGTGCAGGTACTCAAACTGCAGCATTAACTTTTGGTGGTAATACTACAGGAACTCAAACTTTAGGTTATGATGGAACTTCATGGTCAACAAGACCTAGTCTATCAACAGGAAGAACTTACTTTGCAGGATTTGGAATTAACACAGCAGCAATAGCTACAGGAAATAATCCAGCTGCAGCAATAACAGAAGAATTTACAGGTGATACAACAGCACTTAATGTTAAAACATTTACAACAAGTTAAAAAATTATGACAACATACAAAGAGATATTTGGAAAACCAGTTAAACATTTAAGCACAGATCCTACGGACGCAGAAGCCGCGGGCCAAATTTGGTATAACAGTACTTCTGGTACTTTTAAAAGTATTGTAGCAAGTGGTGCATGGTCAGCTGGTGGGAATTTAGGAACAGGAAGATATTTAGTAGCAGGAGCTGGAACTCAAACAGCAGGACTTGCTTTTGGAGGTCTTTCAGCAACACCTTCTACAAATACAAATGCAACAGAAGAATACAATGGTTCAGGTTGGAGTAATGGTGGTGATTTAAGTACAACAAGACGTAATTTAGGGGGAGCAGGTACACAAAGTGCAGGACTTGCTTTTGCTGGACGTACTCCATCTGCCGATACAAATACTACTGAAGAATATGGTGGAACAAGTTGGACAGCTGGAGGAAACATGGGAACTGCAAGGCAAGCTTTAGCAGGAGCTGGAACTCAAACAGCAGGACTAGGTATCGCTGGTTACGTTACGGGAACAGGATTTATAAATACTTCTGAAGAATATGGTGGAACAAGTTGGACAGCTGGTGGAACTTTAGCTGCTGCAGTAGGAGCATTAGCAGCTGCAGGTACACAAACTGCGGGACTTGCATTTGGAGGAGATACACCAACAGTAACAGCTGTTACACAAGAATATAATGGAACTGCTTGGACATCTGGTGGAAGTTTAAATGAGGCTAGAAAATATTTAGCTGGTTGTGGTACTCAAGATGCAGCACTTGCATTTGGAGGTAATCCCGGACCAGGACAAACAAATGTGGCAGAACAATATGATGGTACTAACTGGACAACAGTAGGTAGTTTAGGGACTGCAAGAAGAAGACTAGCAGGAGCTGGAACGCAACCTGCAGGTTTAGCTATTGGTGGTGGAACACCCGCCGTAAGTTCATTAACAGAAGAATACAATTTTACAACAAACACAGTTACAGCTGGTGCATGGGCTAGTGGTAATGCTATGAATACTGCAAGGGCGGGTCTTACAGGTTTTGGAACACAGACAGCTGCAATAGCAGCAAATGGAGATACTTATCCTCCAGCAACAGGAAGATATGGAAATGCAGCTGAAGAATATAATGGAAGTTCTTGGACAAACATAGCATCAACAAATACTTCTACAAATTTTGCAGGATCAAGTAAGTTATCACCTGCTAGTGCAGGTTCTGTATTTGGTGGAGAACCAGTATCAGCACGACACGAATATTGGGATGGTTCAAGTTGGTCTGAACAAACAGATATGAATACTCCTAGATATGGTTCTGCTGGAGCAGGAACTCAAACATCTTCTTTAGTAATGGCTGGAATATCAGATACTGATGCAACAGAAGAATGGGATGGAAGTTCTTGGACAACGACTGCAAATGTACCATTTGCTACTTTTGCTACACCTGGTGCAGGATCACAAACAGCAGCAATAATTTTTGGTGGTAATGGACCATCAGGTCTTAATACAACAGCTGAATATGACGGATCAAGTTGGACAGCAGGTGGAGATTTAATAGGACCAAAAACAAACCAGGGAGGAGCTGGAACTCAAACAGCTGCTTTATCTTTTATGGGTGCTTTTCCAACTACAGCAAGTGTTGTTACCACAACAGAAGGATATGATGGATCAGCTTGGTCTACAAGACCTTCAGCTTCTACTGCTAGAAGAACTTTAGGGTCAGCAGGATCTTCAACTGCAGCTTTAGGTTTTGGTGGTTACACTGGAGCAAAAAGTGCAGTGACAGAAGAATTTACAGGTGAAACAACAGCACTTAATGTTAAAACATTAACAACAAGTTGATAATGAATAAAATTAAGAGTATAACAATAACAAAGGAGTAAACACTATGGCACTATTTATATATGGTACTGCTACTAACACTGGAAAAGGATTCTTCACAAACGAAGATAGAAGAGCTTTTCATCTTAGAGGTTTTCCTGCAGACGTCTGGGTCATTGGCAACAATGAAAGAGGCGCTTACTGGTTAGCTGAAAAGAACGGTGTCGAAAAGACAAAATCAGAAGCGCAAGCTTTGGTTACAGCTGAAGTTGAAGCTCACCAAGCAGCGTGGGATGCTTTGTCTGACGAAGAAAAAGCAGAACCAAATCGAGGTAGACCAACAGATATAACACTCCCTTAAGGAATTTATAATGGCTGGCTACAACACAATTAGAGGACTGAGAGTTAAATACTTATCAGCGGATCCTGCGACTTCAGAAGATGGACAGGTATGGTATAATTCTACTACAGGTAATTTGCGTGTTGAGGGTATGGTTCTTGCAGCAGCATGGGCTAGTGGTGCAACCACAAATGTAGCGGCTTACCAATTAGCTGGAGCTGGAACTCAAACAGCAGCGCTTGCAATGGGTGGTGCTAACCAAACAGGTACAGGTTCTCTAACATCTACAGAAGAATATGATGGATCAAGTTGGACAACCCAAAATGGAATACCAGGAGCAACTAGTTATATGGGAGGGTGTGGAGTTCAAACAGCAGCAATTATTGCTGGAGGAGGAACTATTCCAAATTATCATCAAACTACAACAAGAGAATATGATGGAACTAATTGGTCAACTGGAGGTGCTTTAAATGCAGCAACAGGATCTACAGGACAAATAATTGGAATAGAATCAGCAGCTTTAATTTCAGGTGGAGATAGACCTGGCGTTAGTCCTCGTTTTATAGCAAATGCTGAAGAATATAATGGGTCAGCTTGGACAGCTGTAACTGTTTTACCAGCAACACGATCACAACAAGGTACAGCTGGAATACAAACCGCAGGATTAGTTTTTGGTGGAACGGGAAGTGTTACCGATACTACATTAGAATATGATGGCACTAACTGGACATCAGGAGGAAATTTACCGGCAACTCGTAAAGGACTAGGTGGTTCTGGTACTCAAACATCGGCAATTGGCTTTGGAGGTAATCCAGGATCTACTCCTGGTAGTTTAGATATTACGGTAAATTATGATGGAACATCTTGGTCTGTTATCCCTGCAACTTTAGCAAACGCAAAACAACTTATGGGAAATTCTTCTTCGGCTCCTTCTACTTCTGCAATATCTTTTAAGGGTACTTCTCCTCCAGCATTTAATACAACAGAAGAATTTACAGGTGCTTCAACTCAAACTAAAAACATCACTACAAGTTAACTTGACTTATGACCAGGAATGGTTATATTAAATCTATTCAATGAAAGGAATAAACAATGACTGAAAAAAGAAATATTCATGCACTAATAGAAAAAGAAGCACCTAGCTTAAATAATTTACTTGACCCAAATGATGTCAAAGAATTTAAAGAACTAACAGGTGAGCTTAGAGATACTTGGACAAAGAAACAAGTGTTTAGAACTGAAACAGAAATGAGAATGTCTGTTCTTCAAGATGCTAAGTACCCAACTAAAGCCTCAAAATATTGGCAGTGTGTTAGAGAACAAAATGTATTCCTAGAAAATTTAATGTCATTATCTTTTGATGCAAGAAGAAATGAAGTTAAATTAAAAAGATTACAAGAAAAATTAAAGACAGAAGAAGATCCTTTAAAAAAAGAATTACTTCAAATTGACATAGATGAAAAAACATATTCTGTTGCTAACATGCAACTTGTGGCACGTGATAGAATGAGAGAAATTAAACTATGGTCCCTTCTTAAAAAAGAATTTAATGATGGTTCATTTGATACAAAAGATGTTAACACTCATCAATTAGACTCTTATCATTTGATAATGAAAAATAAAGCAGAGACATTAACATCAGGTTCTTCGCAACCGGAAGTGTTTAATGTATTAGGACAATTACAAACAATAGAAAGAGTTAAAAAATCAGGAGAAATGATCTATAACAAGAAAGAACAATTGACTAATGACCTCGGAGCCAAACCAGAATAAGAAACTATTTTTTTTAGTAGCACTACCACGATCTGGTAATACGATGTTCGCATCGATTATGAACCAGAATAAAGATCTAGTGGTGACTGCAAACTCTATTACGTTAGAGATTATGAAAGATCTCTTTCTCCTTAAACAAACAGATGTCTTTCAAAATTTTCAAGATCATAAATCTTTAGATAATGTATTAGATTCAGTCTATGATACTTTTTATAAAGATTGGCCACAAAGAGTAATCATTGATCGTGGACCTGTAACAACAATCGGTAATTTTGAATTAGTTAAAAAACATTTTAAACGACCCTTTAAATGTATTGTCGTTCTTAGAGATTTAATGGATGTCCTTGCAAGTTATATGCAGTGGTACACAGAAAACCCCGATGCATTTCCTAATAGATTTAATTGCAAAAATGATGATGAAAAACTTGGAATGATTATGAATAAAGATGGTGCAGTTGCTAAAGATTTAGAAGCAATTAAAAACGCTTTTAATTATAAAGACATATGTCATTTTGTAAAATACGATGATATGGTTACAAATCCAGAACAAGAGTTTAGAAAAATATATCAATTCTTAGATGAGCCTTATTTTAATCATAGGTTTTTTGATCTAGATCAAATCAATATTAACGGTTTACCTTATGATGATAAAGTGGTAGGTATTAATATGCACAAAGTTTGGAGTGGCAAAGTAGAGAAAAGATATAATCCCTACATTGAAAAGATTCCAGAACGAATTAGAAAGAATTATGGACACATTAAATTTTAGTATCTGTCCCTTAGGACAAACAGTTTTAAAGTATCAAGTACCCCTTGATGTATTTAATATTATTAATCATGTGTATGAAACAAAGTACCCAACACTACCTCCAGCTAATAAACAATTGGTTGGTAAGATTGAAAAAGAACACAGTTTATTTTATCAGGGAGCAGACACTTCAAAGATGCATCACCACAATATGTTACCAGATAATGTGTTGCAATGGGTTGATAAAGCTATGGGTCACTATCTAGATTTTAATAAGATCAAAGGCTATAAAAAATCTTTAAACTCCGTTTGGGTTAATCAAATGTTTCAACACGAATACAATCCAGTGCACGTGCACCAAGGTTCTTTATATACTGGTCTATCAAGTGTTATGATTTTAAAATTACCAGAATCTTTTGGAGTAGAGTATTCTTCAGAACAAAACCCTATGAATGGAAAATTACAAATAATGGGGGCGGTATCCGGTCAATTTGCAACCTGTGATTATTCTCCTAATATTAAAGAAAGAGATTTTTATATATTTCCATATGATGTTAGACACTGTGTCCACCCTTTTAATGGACCAGGATATAGAAGAACACTAGCTGCAAACATGGATGTAGACTATAACCCAATAATGAACAGAGGAAGGGATTAATGTACGAAAATAAACAAATTACAGAACCTAAATGGAAGAGTTGGATTATTCAAACGACAACACCATTGTTTACACCTGATCAATGCAGACAAATTATTGCATCTGGAAGATCACAAAAACCACAACAAGCACAAGTGGGCATGAATAAACCTGGTGGTGGAACAGATACAAAGAAACGAGTAACCACAATATCTTGGATACCTTTTCAAGAAATGGGACATATGTATCAGGATTTAAATTCATTTATACAAAAAGCAAATGAAAATCATTTTGGTTTTGGTGATATACAAGTAACAGAGAATGCACAATTTACAGAATATCCAGTTGGTGGTTTTTATGATTGGCATATGGATTGTGATGTGAACATGCAACACGAACCACCAGTTAGAAAAATATCAATGACATTATTACTCAATGATCCATCAGAGTTTGAAGGAGGAGATTTAGAATTAATGGCCCCAGGAAAGTTTGCAAATCTTAAACAAGGTCATGCTATTATATTTGCATCATTTTTAAATCATAAAGTTAATCCAGTGACAAAAGGTATGAGACAATCTTTAGTTTGTTGGTTTGGAGGTAAACCATTTAGATGATTAGAGAAGAATTTTTCCCCACAAGTGTTTTTGGTAAAGATATAAAATTAGATAATGATAAATTAGCACAAGACATAGTCAACTGGTCTAATCAAGATCAAGGAGTACAGAAAACAAATTACAAAGGATGGCACTCTACAACTGATATGGCATCGAAACCAGAGTATCAAAATTTAGTTAATGAATTAATGATCATGTGTAAAGATATATTTAAAGAAGAATGGTTAGATAGAGAACCTATTCTTGGTAACATGTGGGCTAACATAAATCCTAAAGATGGAATGAATCAACCTCACATACATCCAAACTCATTATTTTCAGGTGTGTACTATGTTAAATCAAACCCACAAGCAGGAAGATTAAAGATATATGACCCAAGACCTGGATCACAAATAGTAATGCCTGCAAGATTAGAAGGTCAACCTCCAAAACATTTATGGAAAGATGCAAACCTTGACCCTATTCCAGGACGTATTATAATGTTTCCTTCATGGTTGTGGCATAGTGTTGAACCTAATCAATCAAATGATATAAGAATATCAGTAAGTTTTAATTTTATACAACATGGCTTTTAATAAATATCAAGTAATCAAAGGTGCGGTTAGCTATGAGTTAGCTAATTTTATATTTAACTACTTTTTGCTTAAACGAGATGCAGTTAAATTTATGTATGAAAATAACATAACTTATGACAATGGTATGTTGGGTACTTGGGGAGACACACAGATACCTAATACTTATTCTCATTACGCAGATCCTGTAATGGAGACTTTATTAATGAAAGTATTACCAGTCATGGCACAGAAGACGGGACTACAATTAATCCCCACTTATTCATACGCAAGAATTTATAAGAACGGAGATACTTTACATAGACACAAAGATAGACCAAGCTGTGAGATATCGACAACAATAAACTTGGGTGGTGAGCCATGGCCTATATTCATTGATGGAACAGGTGTTAATTCTGTTATTAATGAAAGACAAAATTTAGTTAAACCAGACGCTCCTGCAGGCACTAAAGTCTTGCTTGAAGTAGGAGATATGTTAGTATATAGTGGCTGTGAATTAGAGCATTGGAGAGAACCTTTTGAAGGAACTACTTGCGGACAAGTATTTCTTCATTATAACCATGTGAATGGTCCTTTTGCAGAAAAGAATAGGTTTGACAAAAGGCCGATGTTAGGTGTTCCACCAATACGGAATGCATAAATGGAGTTATATGTTACAAAAATTAGGTTTTCTACCAGGGTTCAACAAACAAGTTACAGAAACAGGAGCTGAGTCTCAATGGACTGGCGGCGAGAATGTACGTTTTAGATATGGTACACCGGAAAAGATAGGGGGCTGGACTCAATTAGGAGAATCAAAACTCACAGGTGTTACTAGAGGCTTACATCATTTTGTAAGTAAAACTTC
>ENA-OREN01004345-OREN01004345.1-marine-metagenome-genome-assembly--contig:-NODE-4345-length-12425-cov-3.768303_pt1 | contig 12425 bp, 11 predicted proteins | sample MGYA00248624_ERZ508555 | MGnify/ENA primary metagenome ERZ508555 (study PRJEB26222, sample SAMN06267773) | marine metagenome | isolation source: Saanich Inlet, British Columbia, Canada | place...
TATCGCTAAGATCGTCTGAACTAAGAACAATTACAGTTGAACTGCTATCTTCTTGCTCATCACTATCATCACTATCGCTGCTTGAATCATCACTGCTGCTACTAGTATCTTCGCAAGACAAATCAAAATTAAAAAGTAGTCTGTCTGCTAAATCTCCGTCATCATAGTAAAGATTAGCTTCAAGTTCATAACTTGTTTCTTCAGCACTATTTGGCATGTCAATGTAGTAATTAACAGTCACTTCATTGTCATCTTCATCAGTTCCTTCTTCGATATCAAAAAGAGCTGAAGTTTCTGAAATGTCAAGATCTTCTTGAGATACGTGAACATACATGTCATCTTGTGCGTCTTCACCGTAGTTACTTACTTTTACAACAAGCCTTGGAGCTTCATCACAACGAGCAGTGGTTGCAAAATCAACACTATCAATTCGAACATCATCATCATCACGTTCTACTTCAAGAACAATGATCCATTCGTTCGTGTAAGCTGCGCCATTCTCGTCTTCAGCTTCAAAAGTAACAACTAATTCATAATCGTCATTTGATTCAGCTTCTAAAGGAACATTGAACTCAATTACGTATTCATCATCGCCATCGTCAATTTCTTCGTCAGCTTCAATGTCAACATCAAAATCTTCGTCAATGTCATCAGTCCAATCATCGTCGTCCATTTCTGCAGTTACTTCAACTTCTAACTCACCATTATCATAATCTTCGTCAAAAAGATTGATTAAGTTAAAGTAGATTGAAATTTTGTCACCTGGTGCAACTGTTAAGTCCACATTATCATCAGTTGCGTCACTCTCATCAATTTTTTCTTCTTCGTCATCATCGATGTGAAGGTATGCTTCATTAATTTCAAGCATAGTTAGAATATCTAAGTCAAGTGTTGCTGAGTTAGTTCCAGTGGAATCTACCCAAGTTACAGTGATTAAGTCTTCGTAAAGACCACTATCAAGGCCACTTGAAAGATCAGCTGTTAGTTCAAGAGTTACTGTCTCAGAAGCATCAGCCTCAATATCTCTTGTGTCAGCTTCAGTTGATAGTATTTCTACATCAAAAAGACTGCTACTAGATGAAACACTAAAATTTACTTCAGATTCGTTTATTGAAGCTGATTCTGTAAAAGCTAGTGCAATATCAATTGTTATTTCTTCTTCATCATCAACCAAAGTTCCTTGGTCAATTTCAAAAGCTACGCTCACATCAGTAGTTAACCCTACATCTGCAGTAACTAGTGCAGAAGAGATTAGAATTAGAACTAATGCTAATACGCTAAGAATTGTTTTGTTCATGTTATATTCCCCCGAATGAGTATTTATTGTAATGCCCTAAAAATCAAAGTTGTTAGTATTCTAGAGTAGCAGTTCACACGATTCTTATTATATAAATGTTGCTGATGAGTTTGTGTGTGTAGAAAAGAGAATTTTGTCAGTTTAATATTAATGAAAAGGAAGAAAAAAAGTAATTTATTTATTACCTGCATAAAAGAACTTCTCAATACTTACATCTGTGTCTTTGAACCTGCCTGAACGAGGATGCGCCGCTGGAACTGGTTTATTTGGTGCTGGGGACTGAGATGCTTGTGGCTGTGCTTGAGAATTTTGAGCGTTTTGCTGTTGAAACTGAGCCTGAGGATTATTTGTTTGAGGCATACCTTGGTTTTGCATGGAACCTCTACCTGGTGCTTGACGCCTTGGCATATTAAGAAGACGATGTTGCAATTTACCAATTTGGTCCTGCATGGATTGCATTTTTGCAGAAAAATCCTTGATAGTGGATACCAAAAACTTAGTGTTTTTTTCTAATATTTGCTCAATTTTTTCTTGATTTAAATTTGAATTTTTGGTACTTTGAGGATCAGAACTTGCAAGAGATTGCGAGTTTGCAGCTAATGTTCCACCGTGCATGGAATTTTGAGAAAGAACTGTTTTTTTCTCGACGTTAAAAATGCGTTCTGCTTGAGCTACTGCATCTTCTTTATCTTTTGCTAAACCTTGTTTTTGCAGTTCTACTGCCAAATTATTAATTCTTTGAATTTTCTCTACATCCATGCTATTCACCTGTTTGAAATATTGATTTATTAGAAGTACTTATTGATTAACCCATCATCACTTCCATGGATTTGCAGACAAGATTCTTTTAATGCTTTTTGGTGCTGAAGAAGAGGTAGTAGTTAGATAATTAAAAAATGACAATAGTAGAGAGATAAAAATGAAAATGAAAAAAGAATTAAAAAAAATAAAATTTGTTGGCTTATCCGCAAACCAATGGGATCTCAAAGGGGATAATTCCTTTTGAACCTAGTAAAACTAGTACAAGTGCTACAATTAAACCTAAAACCATACCATACATAAAGAATTTGAACTCAATCATACCTAATTGTGCTTTTTTGTTGAAAAGAGACTTTATTTTTTTTATAACCATTTTATCACCTGTGAATTTGAATTACTAGTTTCTAAGAGTTGTTTTTTGATATATAAGGATTGTGTTTAGAATAGATTTAAGACAATATAGGTTTCAAAGCTAAAAAAGCAAAACATTTATAAGTAAATTGCGTTCAAGATATTTAAAGTTAACCATTAAGGTGATTCTTAAGATAATAATATTTGATTATGAATAAAGAGGTTTTGGTGAGGATAAGAAAATGAGAAAACCAGCAATTAAAGAATGTCCAGATTGTGCAAGTAAAGAGATTTTCCGTAATTCAGAAAAAGGAGAAGTTACTTGCCGAGAGTGTGGACTTGTTCTTGAAGATAGAATGATTGATTTTGGCCAAGAATGGCGTAGTTTTGATGATGATCGTGGTGGAAGCCGAAGACGTGCAGGAGCTCCAAGCTCAGAGACTAGTTTCGATAAAGGAATGGGAACTGAAATTGGAATGACAAGTGACTATTATAAATTAGGTAAAGATAAAGATAAATTCTTTCGTTTGCGAAAGTGGCAATACAGAATTAGTACAGCAATTGAGCGGAACCTAAAAGTTGCACTTGCAGAATTAAAAAGAATTGGATCATATTTGAAATTACCAAAACAAGTTGAAGAAGAAGCTGCGAGAATTTATAGACTCGCTGTTCAAAAAGGACTTGTACGTGGTCGATCAATGGAATCAGTTGTTGCTGGTGCTTTGTATGCTGCTTGTAGGCGCCATGAAGTTCCTAGAACACTTGATGAAATGGGAGAAGCAAGTGGTATTGAGAAAAAAGAAATCGGTAGAACTTATCGGTTCATTACTCGTGAACTTGGAATTAGTATTAGACCTAGTAATCCATCTGATTATATCCCACGGTTCGCTTCAGCACTTAAGTTAAGTCCTGAGACTCAGAGTAAGGCTGTTGAAATTTTAGAAGAAGCTAGGCGAATTGAACTTACTTCTGGTCGTGGACCTACTGGAATTGCAGCTGCTGCACTTTATGTTTCGTCTTTGATTCATGGTGAGAAACGTACTCAACGAGAGGTTGCTGACGTGGCAGGAGTTACTGAAGTTACAATTAGAAACCGTTACAAGGAACTTATCAAGAAACTTAACCTTGCAAAACAAGTTGAGAAAATGAAGAACAAAAAATGAGTTTTCCAGATGATAGGTTGCCTTATATTTTAGTAAAGGCCACAGTTGGCGCAGCAAAAGATTATTTTATGAGTAGAGCTGTTGCTATCCAAGATTCTGTGGCTGAAAGAGGAATAGGTGGATTGGTTTCTGATTTATTTAGACCTGAAACTGAAGCCTCTAAGTTACTTGATGGTAAACTTTTTGCAACATACAAGTGTGGAGAAGAAACAATTTATGTTGAAAGTGTTTGGGTTTGATTATATTTTATTTTTTACTTTGCCTTAGGCAATCTTTTTATTCTAGAGTTTTTATTTTATCGTTATTATGGAAATTAGTCCCGAGCAAAAAGCTCAAATGGAAGCGCAAAAGGCGCAGTGTATCCATTGTAAACTGATTTCAGGTGAGCAGCCTGGAGCTAAAACTGTTTATTCTGATAGTAAAGTAGTATCTATGATTGATATTTATCCTGCTGTTAAGGGGCACTTGGCTTACATGTTAACTGAGCATTACCCCATGCCAGCGTATATTCCAGGCGATGAGTTCATTCACATGTTTGCTTTGATTAGTCCGCTGGCTAAAGCGATTAAAAAAGGAATGGTGAGAACTGGATTTAACGTATTTGTAGCTGTTGGTGGAGTGGCTGGACAAATGTCACCACACTTTTTAGTTCATTTACTTCCTCGAGAGAAAGGAGATGGGTTTTCCACATTCGAATTTCGTGGCAAAGGTGATAGAATGGCAAAGGAGCAAACCACAATGCTATCTAATAATTTGCCAATTATGATGAAAAATCATTTTGGAAGGCATCCTGCCTCTTGGCATAGTGGTTCTGGAGTTGCGGCTGCGCATTTGGATGATATTTCTGGAGATGTAGTTTACCAAGATGAGAAGGTTCTAGTTGTGGCTCCCACTCTTTGTGAAAATAAAGCTCATTTAATTGTTTATTCAAAAGAGGAGAAAAGTAATGTTGAGAATTTATCGCAAGATTCATGTGCGCATTTTTGGTTTGCAGCTTCTTTTGCATCAACAGCTATTTTTGAAGGACTTGGTTGTCATGCAACAAATATGGTTTTGAAATCAGGAGTATCTGATGATAATCCTAGTGGCCGATTAGCACTTCATGTTTTTGGCCGTTGGCAAGACGACGGATTCAAAATTAATTGGCAAGCTGAACAGACACAAGATAATTTAGACCCTGTGCAAAAACAAATTAAAGATGAGATGTGGGCAGTGAAATTTGATTTAAGTTCTAAAAGTGGTTCTAAAGGAAGTAGTGGCGTTAAGGCAGCTAGTAGTATTGGTACTGTAAAAATTGGTTCTAAGAAAAAAGGAAGCTTAGGAAAAAAGAAGAAAAGTGGTGGAAGTCTAAGTGATTTGGCATCGCGGATAGCCCCTAAAAATCCTAGCGATGAGATTCATCGTGCTATTGAAAAAATGAGAGAGTAAATTTTGTTTATTAAATTTCAGAAGAGAGAAAGGAAAGTATTAAATTTGCAAATTAATTAGTTTATTAAATCAGAGGTATTTATGGATGGTAAATAATGAAAAAAAAAGTATGTTTCTTGTTTCTGGAGTTGCAGTTTTGGCAATTTTGTTGATGTTTTTTGGGGCAGCCTATGATTTCAATTATTTGTCACCTGAGTTTTCCTCTACAGGCGAAGCAATTTTGACATTTACTCATAGGCAAGATATTAGAGTTAGTGAAGTTTCTAGTAGAAGCATTGATTCTTCAGGGGTAGTTTATTTAGATGGCAGCTTAGAGGAAGTTGAAGAGGAACCAACCTATGTTTGTTTTGATTTAGATGATGGAATTGATGTTTTGCAAGCTGGAGAAGTGTATTACTACCAGGAAGGAGGAGGAGAATCTATGACCTACAGAGATAATTGTGTAGACACCACTTATCTTAGGGAATATTATTGTGATGAAAACTCAGAAGTTGTCCAGGTAATTTATGATTGTTCTGACATTGATCTTGAATGTTATACAAGCACAGCAGGGACGATCCCATACGGATGGTGTGATTAAGCTTGTAATAAAACTATTTTATTATTATAATTATTTTTATTTTATGATTTGAACAACGATTTTGGTGTTTTTAAAATTCAGGCAGAGATTATTTTTTTACAGTTCTTTGATTGACAATTGCAAGTGAATGGGACTTGATTGTTTTCTAATTCATAGTCAACAGTTATTTCTTCACCTTTGTTTATATCTTTTTTGGCAAAATCTTTTTTATCTTTTCCGATCATGTTTGGGTCACAAGAATGATTGACATGACGTGCAACACCTTTGAATAATATGTATTCATCGTTATTTACAGATACGTGCTTTTTTTCTTCAAGTGATAGATTTTGGAACTGCTCTTTTGTGATGATGTCAGAAACATCTTTCCAATCAAGAATCATCTCGCCTTTTTTGATTCCCTTAGTTGCAAACACACCAGTACCGTTGATGTTAGATTTTCTTATTTCTAAGTCAGGATCCATTTTAGTTGTTTATTCTAAGGCCTTGTGAATTAATTCTTTTGCACTAATGTCTTTCATGCCTGCACCTTTTTGCTCGATAACTCTAGCTGCTAGAAGTGACCCAAGTTTTCCTGCTTTGTCAAGAGGCCAATTGTGAGTTAGGCCATACAAAAATCCCGCAGCGTAACTGTCACCAGCTCCTGTTGTATCTACTGGATTTGCTTTGATTGGGTCGATGGTGAAAGTCTCACCTTGGCTAGCAATTAATGAACCTTTTGCACCAAGTTTAACTATTGTTATTTGGCAGAGATCTTGGGCGTGCGCTAAAGCTTCATGCTCTTCTTTACCTGTAAATTCTTTAGCTTCCATTTCGTTCATGAAAACAATATCAATTTTGTTTTTTACAAGGTCTGCGATGAATTCTTTGTTACGTCTGATAACTCCAGGGTCCGCTAGATCAATTGAAACAAGTGTATTATGTTTTTTTGCAAATTCAATTGCGTGAAGTACTGTGGCTCTGGTATCTCCTTCTAATTGGTAACCTTCCAAATGAAGTACTTGAGATTTTTTAATGTCATCTTCAAGAACGTGTTCTGGTCTTAAATGGATTGCAGCACCTAAGTGCGTTGAAAAAGTACGCTCTGAATCTGGCGTGATAAAAGTTACAGCGTGTCCAGTCATATTAGGTGGAGTTGGAGAAACTTTTGATTGAACTCCGAGTTTTTGTATTTCTTGTTCATAGATTTCCCCATGCTCATCTTTACCAACAGCCCCACAAAAAATAACGTGGCCGCCAAGAAGTGCGATTCCTTTAAGAGTGTTTGAAGCACAACCACCAGGGATGATTTCTATTTCGAGGTTTTTATCTTTGATTTTTTGAAGAACAGATTTTGTTTTTTCTTGATCAACTAAATGCATTTCGCCTTTTTTAAGATCGAATTCCATAAGTGTATTATCGTCAACTTCTACTAGAAAGTCCATTAAGGCTGAACCAAGACCCATTACATCAATTGTTTTTTTCATGCTGGGTTTTGATTTTAGTATAATATAAGGATTGTGTTTTTTGGTGTGTTTTGTTTTTTTAATCAGAAAGGGTGTCAATGACCAGTGGCACTCCAGTTGGAATATCGGTGAAGCGACCGGTGAGGTGACCAGTTTGTGATCCAAATGTTTTAATGATAATTGAAAGTTCTGTTTGTCTACTTGTGCGACCTTCTACAAATGTTCCCCAGACATCACTTGCAGATAAAGATTCACTGCTACCACTTCTATTTCCTGAAGAGGTAACTGTATCTTGGCAAGGGATATTTGGAGTTTCAAATTGACCATTGATTTCAGAACCAGGTACTGCGGCAGCAGCATAAGTAAATATGTGTTGCGTGATACATACTTTAGTTGGAGTTGGACCATTGTCTCTGCCTGGAAGATTGATTTTTGTTGGAATATTTCGAACTTCGAAAACTTGTTCTCTAACTTTTGCTACTAGACTAGTATTAGTTGCCGCGCCTGTATTTTGTTGGTATCCATCAAAATATAAAAAATCAAGATTTACTCTTTGCATTCTTGGCCCATTTGGATCTGGACCAGTTCTTTTTGGACAACCAATTAAAAAATCCGTATTTTTTATTCTCCCAACTTGGTCAGTTTGATATTCGCCAATGATCATACCACTCCCATTACTACACATAATGTCAGAGGTGATTTCAAAATCAAAAGTGTGACCTGCGGAGCTATTTCCAGAAGTATTTCCCGACCCATCACTAGGGGTGCTGCGCAGTTTTGTTATTGTTCTTTGATATAAAAGAACTGATATTTCAGGGACTGTAGGTAAAATCTTTTTTAACTCAAGTTCTTGGCTTATTTGTCCGTCTTTTAAAGAGAGTTCAGTATTTGCTCTTAATGTGTGACGCTTACTTTGGCTGTTTTGCGTGTGATCCCAAAAGTATGCAAGAGTCGTTGAAGAGTAATCGATAGTTGTTGAGAGAGAATTTGTAGTTGAAGCATTATTGTTATTTTCATAATTTATTGTACAAAGAAATGCTTGCTCAAGTGAGTTTGGAGTTGTTGAAGCTGTTGGAGTTGTTGAATAAGTACTTCTGTCAACTAACGCAACTTCATGTTGCCTCCCTTCATCAAGTACAATTAAATCTTCGCTGCCAGTTATTTGTCTTGCTCGCTCAAGATAGTTTTGGCAAGGTATTGGGAGGCCTTCTAAAATTTGATCATTTGATTCTATTTGCTCTAGACTGGTACCTGGTGAAGCATAAGTTGGCGCAGTAGAAAGAAAAAACATTATTGGTGCAAGTGATCTAAGTTTCATTTATGCGTTTTATTCACTCTTTTTTAAAAGGATTTTGATAGAATTAGAAAATTAGAAAGCTTTTTAGATGGGTTTATCAATATTTTTTTATGGAATGGCTTTTTTGGATAAGTTTTATTGTTGGAGTTTTGTTCTTGGTAATTCCTGTACTTAATTTTTTTACTTTGCATAGGTTGCAAAAGATTTCTTTGAAGGATTTAAAAAAAATATTTGACAGAAGTCAAGGGTCTGCTGGAAACTTTGGTGACTTGTACCTTCCAAAGGTTAGTTTGATGATCCCTATGCGTAATGAAGCTCACAATCTGATTAAGACTTTACCTAAATTTTTATCACAAGATTACCCTAACTTAGAGATTATTTTAATTGATGACCATAGTGATGATAACACTTACAAGGTTTGTAAAAAGTTGATTAAAGAATATAATGCTGAGAGTAAAGCTAAAGTTGTTTCTGGCAAGACACTTCCTCGCGGGTGGATGGGAAAATCATGGGCACTTTGGCAAACATCAAAATTGGCCAGTGGAGAGTTGTATTTGTTTTTTGATGCTGATGTTTATGTAGATAAAGGCGCAGTTAGAAGTTTAGTATATGAGATGAAAAATCGCTCACTTTGTATGCTTAGCTGTTTTCCAAAACAAATTATGAAAAGTATTGGAGAAAAATTGACTGTTCCAATTATTAGTTGGGGCGTTTTTGCATTTATGCCAGTGATACTTATTGGATCCAAAAAATGGAAAAAGACTGCAGTAGCCAATGGACAATGTATTCTTATTAAACGCTCTTGTTATGATAAAATTGGTGGACATAAAGCTATTCGCCACGAAATAGTAGATGATGTATCTATGGCCCGAATGGTTAAAAAAGTGAATTTTGATTATGGGATTTGTTTTGGAGAAAAACTTGTTTCTTGCAGAATGTATCATGATTTCAAAAGTGGGGCATTGGGATTCATCAAAAGTATTTTCAGAGGGGCAAAAATGCACCCACTACTTTATGCTGCTTCATTTACCATTGTTTTTGGAATTTATATCGTTGGCTTTTTTGGAATGTTTATATGGAGTTGGATTTTGCCACTTGGGATTGCACTATTGTTGCAAAGAACAATTATTTCTGTCACCTCTAGAGAGAATCTGTTTTGGAGTATCTTGCTATTTCCACTTGTTTTAATTGTATTTCCTAGTTTAGCATTAATTTCTTTTGTGAAAAGTCATTTTGGTTCTGTGGAATGGAAAGGGCGCGCATATGTACTTGGAGATGATAGTATCTCTGTGCGTTGGGATTTGTCAGTTCTACGTTCTAAACTTAATATCAGTTCTGAATTAGCACGCAAATTGGGTTCATGGAAGCTTAGAAAGCACCTACTTAGTCGAATGCATGAAGTGCAAGAAAAAGCAAGCCAGGTTTCTGAGAGCGTATCTGAGTATGTTCATGAGGCCAAGGAGGCTGCTTTAGTTAAATTTTCTAGTGCAAAAAATGGAGCTAAACAAAAAGCAAAAAATGCGACAAAAAAAGCTAAACGGAAAGTAGCGTCCATGAAATCTAGTTTCAAGCGCAGAGATTAGGTTTATAATGAAATGCTAATTTGAGCACTTATGTCACAATTTATTTTAACAGCTTCAATTATTGCTGCTGAACTTTTACTTTTTATTCCTTTATGGAATTTGTTTTCAACACCAGTTTTGTCTAAATATCCTATATCTAATTTGAAAAAACTTGATTCATTGCCAAAAGTTACAATAATGGTTCCAATGCGTAATGAAGCGCATAATATAATTCAAACATTACCAAAAATATTGAATTTAAATTATCCTAATTTTGAAGTTATTTTAGTTGATGATAATTCTACTGATGATACATATGAGTTATGCCAATCTATTATTGGCCCACATGCTCAAAGGAATAAAGTTCGTTTGATCAAAGGGAAAAAATTACCAGATGGATGGATGGGAAAACAGTGGGCATTGCACCAAGGAGCAAAACATGCAACTGGAGAATTATACTTATTTTTAGATGCTGATGTTTTTGTTACAAAAAATGCTTTGCTAAAATTACTAGCTGCAAAGATAAAAGAAAATGTTGATTTAATGAGTTTTTTTACGCAGCAGATAAAGATCAGTTTTGGTGAGAGATTATTAGTTCCTTTAGTAAATTGGGGGCTCTTGTCTTTTCTTCCGTTATGGCTGACAAATAATGATAATAGTTCATTTTTTGCAGTTGCACAAGGACAATGCGTTTTAGTTACTAAAAAAGCATACTTTAGTGTAGGGGGGCATGAATGCGTTAGATCAGCGATACTTGATGATGCACAACTTGCTATTGAATTTAAAAAAAAAGGATTCAACATTTTAATTGGGACTGCTAAAGAAGTAATTAATTGTAGAATGTATCGGAGTTTAAAAGAATCATTTATGGGTTTTTCTAAAAATACATTCACTGCAACAAAAGTGCATTGGTCTGTCTTTTTGTTTTTATATACAGTTATTTTCATCATTTCTTTATTAGCATATATTGGGCCATTTTTTTCTTTGATGTTTTTACCATTGACTTTTTGGGTTGTATTGCAGCAATTGATCTTTTGGCGTTTGGCAGGAGAAGATTTTTGGTTTAATATTATATTTTACCCAGTGCAGATAACTTTATTTTATGTTGTTGGACTTCACTCTTTTTTTTACTCTGTATTTTCTAAAGTAGAATGGAAAGGTAGAGAGTATAAGTTGTAGAGATTGGAAGAAAAAATAATTAAAAAATAAAAATAAGTTTGGTGTTTTGGTAGTTTGGTGATTTACTTAATACCTGTAGTGTTCTGCTTTGTATGGGCCTTCTTTTGGAATTCCTAGATATTTTGCTTGATCATCACTAAGTACTTCTAATTGTATTCCAAGTTTACTTAGGTGCAATCTTGCAACTTCTTCATCAAGAATCTTAGGAAGTACAGTAACTCCAACCTCATGAGGCTTGGTCCAAAGTTCGATTTGTGCTAGAACCTGATTTGTAAAAGATGCACTCATAACAAAACTAGGGTGCCCGGTCGCGCAACCTAAGTTCACTAATCTTCCTTCAGCAAGAACATAAATTTCTTTGCCGTTTGAAAAAGTGTATTTATCATACTGAGGTTTAATCTCCATTCTGGAAGAGCCAGAACTATTGTTTAACCAATGCATATCAATTTCGTTATCAAAATGACCAATGTTAGATACAATTGCTTGATCTTTCATTGCCAAAAAATGTCTATCAACAATAATATCTTTGTTACCAGTAGTTGTTACAAAAATGTCTGCTTGAGGAGCTGCTTTGTCCATTGGCATAACTTCAAAACCTTCCATAACTGCTTGAAGAGCATTAATTGGATCGATTTCAGTAACAATAACACGGCAACCGTAACCTTTCAAAGATTGTACGCAGCCTTTACCAACATCGCCATAACCAGCCACAACAGCTACTTTACCAGCAAGCATTACATCAGTTGCGCGTTTAATTCCGTCAACAAGTGATTCTCGGCAACCGTAAAGATTATCGAATTTGGATTTAGTTACACAATCGTTCACATTGATTGCTGGGATTTTTAATTCTCCTTTTTCCATCATTTGGTAAAGTCTGTGAACTCCAGTAGTTGTTTCTTCACTTACTCCTTTCATTTTGTTTAAAGTAGTGGTGAAATAATCTGGATCAATTGCCATGACTTCTTTGATGTGTTTGTTTACTTGCGCCAGTTCTTCATTACCTTCATCGTTATCAAGAATTTGTGGAGTTAACTTTGCTTGTGCACCACGGTGAATGAAAAGTGTTGCATCACCACCATCATCAACAATCAAATCTGGACCAGATCCATCAGGCCACCTTAAGGAAGTCATAGTGCAATGCCAGTACTCTTCAAGTGATTCTCCTTTCCATGCGAAAACAGGGACTCCTTGAAAATTGCTTGATTTTTCATCTCCACTAGGCCCAACAACTGCAGCTGCTGCTGCGTGATCTTGAGTTGAAAAGATGTTACAAGAAACCCAACGTACATCTGCACCTAATTGGGTTAAGGTTTCAATTAAAACACCAGTTTGGATGGTCATGTGAAGTGAACCCATGATTTTTGCGC
>ENA-OREN01004346-OREN01004346.1-marine-metagenome-genome-assembly--contig:-NODE-4346-length-12424-cov-10.810723_pt1 | contig 12424 bp, 9 predicted proteins | sample MGYA00248624_ERZ508555 | MGnify/ENA primary metagenome ERZ508555 (study PRJEB26222, sample SAMN06267773) | marine metagenome | isolation source: Saanich Inlet, British Columbia, Canada | place...
TGCTTGGACTTTGTTTTACCATCCCATGCTATGCTGTAACATTTGATATTTTGACATCTGTTTCACAGTCTGGCAGTGACATGTGTGATAAATGGCCTGTGTGTGTCTCGCCAAATATCCTTTATCCGCTCACAAGTTGACGGGTTTGTCCCGTTTCTGCGAGATCTAATTGAGAGGCGCAAAGTTGACTCTAACTTTGTCGTATCACTCAAAAAAATATTTCTCTATGACATGGAAAAAAAATATGGCGCATTTTCTGAAATGTTACACAACATACAGAATAATCTGAATGTATTTTCAGATAAAAAGCATAATGTCTTTTTTAATTCGCAGATTGATTCTGAGAGATTGAGAATGATGATGTTTGTGTTACAATCAATATTTGATGGCGGCCATAGGTCATCAGTATCTGGTCTTGAGCGGTTGCATTCTTTTAGTGAAAAGACTATTGCAATCAAAAACAGTATGGATGATACACTACGAATCTCCTCTGTATTGTTACTATTTGCACCTCTGATATTTTTTATTACTTTATCTGGAATATCCACCTTGATGCTTTCATTTACTGAACATGTGCCTACAATTCCTGAGAGAATACATCTTGATGCAAGTACTGCCAAATATTTTCAAAAGTTTGACGTCTCATCCATACTGTCTGCAATGAAACCTGCAATATTTGTAATGTCTATCTGTTCGGGAATTATAATATCCAGAGTGGCATATTCATCATTTCTTGCAACTTTACCCATGGGAATATGCATGTCAATTGCATTTGTTATCTTTGTGGGGTGGAACTTCTTTTTTGATAGTATCTCAGTAATTATTCAGGGCTAGTTAATCCCAGAATAGTGCCATCTCCCTGAATACAAATCATTCATAATAAAACATGCAGCATACCAAAGAAGTACTCATTGGTGTTGGATTGACAATAGCAATTGCAGTTATTGCAGGTGCAATTATGGGGGGTTCTTCCATCAGTCAGGCCCAGTCTGAATCATTGGAAATTGTAACTGTTGAACTCAAAAAAGGTTCGGGCAGTACTGCATTATTGTCAGTGAAAATCAAAAATGCTGGAAATTCACCCCTTAGTAGTGTGAATGGTCAATTGAATTTTGATACAGATGGGGCAACTATACCAATTGATCCCTATACTTTTGTATTCACACCAACTGATTTAGAACCTGGTGCAGTAACTGTATTTGTTGGCGATGTTACTGGTTCAAGTATAATGTCAATGGGAGAATCATTCACATTGTTTGTCAACGGAACCACGCTACAAGGCTCAACAATTCAAGATACTGCGGTAGCATCTGTGAGTCGATTCTAGACTCTTTTCTTTTTTTTAATTATCTGTTTTAAAAGTAATTTTGATTTGTACAGTTGTGTATAGGATAACTCTGATGGGTTTTTTTATTTTGACTTTTACTGGTGTTATAACAGCACATGCTGATGAGTTGTTTATTCCACCAAACATGCTCATATCTGGAGATTATCAAGGGGTGTTTATTCGGGATGATTCTAAGATGTATGAAATAATTTCACTTGCATCAAACTCTGATATCATAGGCATACCTGATTCGTTATTTTTCACACCTGATCAAAACCATGCAACATTTGACATTACACTACACGGACTTGGGGATGGTGTAATCATTGCACGTACGGGAGAAACATTTTACAATGTCACCACATCAATACACTCTGATCAGAGAAAAGATTACAACATATTTCTCTTACTTCCAGAAAAAACATCAACTGCCAAGATTACAGGAATGGTATTCCTTGTAGATGATTTTTTTAATCCAGTGTATGCTGATGGTGATGTCTTTGTCAGTTTTGCCACCAAAAACATTGATGTTCCAAAGCAGTTGAAAATTGCATCAGGGGATTCTTTTGCTTCTTTTTCTGCAAATATTCGTGGGGATTCATGGATAACTGCGTATACTGACAAATCCACATCTGGGACTATTAACATTGACTTTAACACGGCAAAAAAAGAGGTCCATATTGGAATTGCACCAGAGAGTGTAATTGCCCCGTATTCCTTTGCACATTTGTTTGTCTGGCTTTCAGAAAATAACACCCCATTGGAACCTACACTGCCAATAAAATCAACTCTTCATGTATCTGATGCTGACATATTGGGAATTGATGGGCTTGATAATTCTGATACAATATATCTGCGTGAGGGATTTGCCATGAAAAAATTAACCACAAATCATCCTGGCGAATCATCAATTACCATAAACGTTCCAGGGTATGGAACTGCATCAGCGGATGTGACTGTTGGCAGTTTGTTTAATTCATCAACTACAGAATTACTTTCAGATGTTGCAGTTGCAAATATTTTTCCTCCTATAACCAGCAAGGATGCACATCTGGTATGGTCCATGTATGAGATGGATTCAGACTCTAAACTATACCCAACATATGGTGATATGGGAGTTGATTTCTTCATCACGTCTCAGAATCTCATACATGAGGGAGTGGTATCCTTTGAAAATGACCAAAGAAGAACACAATCAAATGTTATTCCTATATCTGGCAGTATAATTGGAAATCACTCCATCTCAATATCCTCAACTGTTACTTTAGGAGTGATAACATCAGACCTTGAGATTGCATCCCCAGTAAAATATAGCCTGTCTGTAGTGTCTTTGCCTCCTTTGAATCTGCAGGATAAACGACCTCTCTTTGCAGTGTCTGTTTTGGATTCTGATGGGCATGTTGTGAATCCTCATGTTATCTTTGGAGATTTATCAGTCACATTACTTTCTGATGATGTAGCATTTACAAAAAATACAATATTCTTAGATGAGGCAGTAAACATTATTTGGGGAACATCTAATGTGTTATACCCATCAGTTACAATACTTGCAAATGATCATGACATTGTAACATCTCAATCATACAAGCCCACATCCAATCTCCTTGTGGATATTCAAATGCCAAAAAATGTACACAGTGGGGAGAAGTTTCCCGCATATGTTTTTCTGACAGACACTGATGGGAAGCCACTATCAGATATTAGTAAATACATTCAGAGCAAATGCGATGAACACGGTAAATTGTTTTCATGTGTTGTTGATTCTGAATTTGTTTTATTTGAGAATGCCATTGGTTTTGCAACAAAAACGTTGAGTGTTTTTGAGAATCAGTTTGAACCTGATGATGTCTCTTTTGATCTTGGAGATGGTGATTTCATTGGAGTTGGCTCTAACTTTGTCATTCCCTATGAGATTCCATCTGATGCAATAATTGATGTGATAACATCCATTCCATATGATTTGGATAATGATGCAGTTACCTTAAAGCCTAATTTTATCGGAGAATATGATGTTTACTTTACAGTTTCAAAACCAGGGTTTGAAAAATATGAAACACATGCATCTTATTTTGTAAATGACAGTATACGTCTAACCATAAGTACAGTCAATGAAAATGACGTGTCAATCCCATCATCTGTATCAATATCTCGCACAGGTGAAACACTCAATGTCTCAACTCCTGAAAGTATCGATATACCTCGCGGGGATATGCATTTTGAATTTAGACCATCAATTACCATAGACTCTACAGGATATTCTTTTGATTATGCCACCATATCTGGAATTATTTATGATTCGCCAATAATTGATATACTCCTTGTAATACCTACTGACATTACTGCCACATATGGACGAGTAGTCAACATCATAACAAGTAATGCAAACGGTGGAGGCCTATATGATTACGGGGAATCAGTTACACTTTATGCACCTCCACATGATGTAGTTGGTTTTTTGATACGCGATGTGTTTGATTATTGGGAGTATCTACCTGCAGGAAATGACGTATATTCACAAACAGTCACATTAACTGCAACTGAGAGTTTTACAACTGCTGCTGTTTACAGGTCTGATTTTTCAGGCATTATTTTGAGCGCAGTGCTTGTTTTATTTTCAATATTCATATTTGTAAAGAGGGACAGATTTACTTCAATAATTAAAACATATAGTAAAAAAAATGAATCTTAATCTTTTTGGAATTGCATTGTTTTGCATGTTCTGCATTATGTTTAATGGTGCTGTGTATGATATAGCGTATGGTGTAAGTGAAAACCAGCATTGCTCTGTACAAATTAACAGTATAGATGGTGTATCGCCTGTAACTTTGGATGATAACACAAGATCAAATCCTGATGGCTCTGCATATCCTGGGGATGCAATTCATTTTCTTTTCAAGTTTTCAGGCTCTGATACTTGCACTTCTTTTTTAGTCAACCCGCTTGTTGGTTCAAAAAATATAGTTTTAAAATCATCCCTTGTGATTTCTGATGGTGATATTAATCCAAAAGCACATGAGGTTATCCTGTACGAATGGGTTCCAAAATATCTCCAAACATTTCATTACTATAAAATTTTAAACAGTGAGACAGTTACACATACTCAAAAAGGGGGCAAGCAAACCAGTAACACCACATACACATTATCAGAAAATCCTATCGTCTCTATTCGAGAAGACAAAGAACCCACATCAAGCCAGCTACAAAAAATTAAAAAGTACAAATCACATTATCTTCGTGATGATATTCGTATGATTGTAACTGAATCATGGCATCTCGTACAAGAGCAAAGAAAATACAATGTGGGAGTGGATGAACATGTATTAGAAGACAGGGATTCTGTAAATAGATTCGTTAATTTTGTAAAGAACCATTGTTCCAATTTGTCTGAAAATCATGGATGTGTCTTTGGACATGCTGAGATTGATACGGAAATAAATAACGATGAGCAGATGTGTCTTTTTGAGGAACTAGACAAACTAGGAATAAAGTATGATGGAACAGTGGAGACTAACCAATGCATCTCTGTAATGCTTGAAAATAAAATAGGCACTAGTGTGAAGGGGACTGGAATTTCCTGTAATGGTGATGGCAAGTGTAAATCATATGTAAGAACTGACAGTGATGGTGTGACACCGCACATACTACATCCATATGGCGATATCTTTTTCAAATACTTGGAAATTTATGACTCTGATGGGTTTTATTATCATAACAATGATGGCACATATTATTTGGATGACGTGATAGGAATTCACAGCATTCCTGATGCAGCATTCAAAAAGGAGCGTGCAGGTATCATGACATTTGATAATTCCATAATTGATAATACAATTGAAATTATCTCTGATGTGTCATGTGGTGATTCTTTATGTGATGTGAAATTATCAGGTGATAAAATATCTCCATCAACTCACAATGTACACAATGGGGATATGGTATCTACTCATTACACACATGACAAACTTGGATTGGCATCAATCACACATGAATCTATGATGTATAATCTTGATAGATACATTGGAGTGTATCATTCCATTGCAACACCACTTGTAGTATGCTATGATCCTGTAATCTCTGATGTATCATTCTGGTCATATCTTGCAGATGCAGGCAATACATCATTTGAGAACAGATACGCTGCTGCAATAAAATATGACGGCTCTATTGGGGGCTGTGCTGATGATCCTGATGGATTATACAAAGACCGACGTGTAAAGATAACTGATTTTTTTACCCCGTTTGTTCAAACTGATAACTTTCAGAACATAGCTGCTGTCAGTATACCTGATGTGATTCTCTCAAATGCAAATAGCATTGCAGATATGAGCATTCTTGATTCTGTAAAGAGTAAAATGACTAATTCATCCATTGCAGATTCTTATTCTGGTCCACTAGTATCCATAAACCACACCATCCAAGACGTACAAATTGACTCTGCAGGATTTTCACGACTTTTGTTTGAGGTTTCACTTGAAGAGGATTACCTTGAAAAAAACTACATCAATGTAACTGCATTTAATACATTTGGGAGTAGTGATTTTGGAGGTGCAGATATCCTCTACTTGGCACACGGCACATATGATTATCCTTGGGGATTTTTTTCTACACCATTTAATGTGACAGCATACACATATCTCAAAGAAAATATCCCATGTGAGGAGGAATTCTGTGATGAGAATACTAGTATTGCATCTGCAGATACCGATGTTACAATACATTTGGTAAAATTTTCAGATTCAGTTGATGATTCTGTAGGGTTTGTAGATTTTTATCTAAATTATCACGGTGCTGATGAGGAATTTGCATATATGCACATGGCAGATTTGTATGACATGAATGTGCAGCAAAATATCAACTCTTACTCTGGCGAATTTCTCCTAAACAAGACTGCAATATACTATGACAAAAAAATGCAGAGTTATCTTTTTGATAATAATTTGTATGAAAATAACACCCAGTTTGATAGTGTAGAGAAATACCTCATCAATCAACACCCACGAGTGTTTACAGAAGGGCTTTACTCAGTTGATGCTCAAATCTCTGCAAGCAGAGACCATGAGGAAATAAATCTCATAGCATTTGATGACTTGTATATGAAATACCCTATAGAATATTACCTCAATATGCATCCTGATAATTATTTGGACATAAAGAGGGCAACTACTGCAGTATCCATCCCTCACTATGTGCATTTTGGAGAAATAACTAGTGTGACAATTAATGATGCTCCTGCAAAGAACATATCATGCAATGGAGGATGTGTTGTGATTCTTTCAAATGATTTACCAATAGACATTACTGCTCAAAATATTTGGGGTGGTCAATTATCAAACCACAACCTCACATCAATACAGCGAGTCCCATACGATGAAACTTTGTGGATTGAACTCTTACCACTACGACTATTTTGGATATTTTTTGCTCTTGCACTTTTGTACGTCTCATATAGGGCAGTAAGGATGATTTTATCTAGACGAAAATAGGATATGAAAACCACGAATAAAGATAGTTTTTAGATATTCTTGATCCTACTGCATAATTTCTTTATGTGTACAATATTACATTAGGCCGTCTTAACAGTAGTTGATCAGTATCATCTAGGCACAAAAGTATCCAAAAATCATCAGGATTATAAACAAGAGTTCTCTATTTTACCTATGGCATTAGAGAAATCAAAACTCAAAGCAGATGAGCCGTGGGGCAAAAAAGATGAAGAAGTATTTGAAAGATATGAAAAATCCATCAAAAAATAAATTAGATTTTTAGTTGAGATATCATGACACACGTTCTTCACGTCCAATTCAACAAAGATTTTGAAAATGACAAGAAGATACATCACCTTGATGCACAGTCTGAAATAATTTCAACCGTATCTGATTGTGCAAGAGATGTCATCAAACAAAAGTATGCAAATATACGATGCAGTGATTTGGTAAATGACAAAATCAGGAGAAGGGTGACGACACAAAACATGTATGTCTTTGCAGTTCTAAGAAAACATGTTTTAATTTTTGTCGGTGTTCGGGAAATAGGAAAGAGAGTCCTAATTTACGACAAATCTTGACAAAAAATTATTGCAGTCCATTTCAAAACAATGTAAAATATTTAATTTAAATTTAAATTGCATATTCCTGCTGATGACTGTAAATCATAATTTTAAACATTACAAAGTTGGCAAATCTGAAATTATTCTCACAGAAAAAGAACCTCATGCCAGAACCTCATACCATTATATATGACCAATCATCAAACCACTCAAAAATATACCTCAGATGTAGTAAATTTTCCCGTTTAATAGAAAATTTTCTTATACATTTGATGAGAATTTATTCAGTACAGAGTAAAAACCTCTTTTTTGTAAATTTTATAGATTTTAAAATACGTGTGTTTTCTCCACGTGAATTATTCTATTCTGTAATTGGGATTTGGATGATATCATCAGCATTGCAGGGAACAACATCTGGTATTTTTGGATTCTTTGGAATAATTGCACTGATATTTGGATACATTCCGTATTCGTTTTTACCACTTGAAATACAGTTGATTAATTTTTTACGGTTTCATTTTAAAAATGACTCTACATCAAAAAAGACAAAAAAAGAACCTGCATCCCTTGTTGGGTGCGGGGATGCATTTGAGTATGTGGATACTGAGGAGGATACACCTGAAATTCAAGGTCCTGAAATTATTTCAATTCCAAATCTTGATGAGCCATATACAATCACATTAAAAACAAAAGCTCATGAGCGATTCCTTCCAGTTTCCATATATGTCGATGACATATTTCTTGCAAACACATCAACTGACAGGAAGGGACGGGCCTCTTGTTCTGTGCTAATTGATGCATATGGGGTGAAGAGATTCCATGTCAAAGATGATTCGGGAAATGTTCTGTATGATCAAGAGGTAGAATTTACGCCATGATGGGGATGCAAGTTTGTAAGAATCGTCATGGCATGGTAAATTACACTGTTAAACTACTAAACAAGGATCTTTTGGCATTTCCTGGTGGCGATGCTGCAATTATAATCATCACTACCATTGCAACCACACTGGCATACGTTGGTGCCATGTCTCTCTTGATTAATTTTATGGCAGCTGATTTCACATATCTGACCACACGGGTTCCAAACTTTGATTTTCAAATTATAAATGGTGAGGAGACAGGCAATCCGTCGTTTTTGGTTTTCTCAATTTTGAGGGATGTATCATTTCAATTGTTTATTTTCATATTTTTTCTCTTTGGTGTACTGCTGGTACTCAAACAAGCCCAGTTGGCATCAAATGAAACAATGAAAAAAATGCTGCAGGGCGCAGTGATTGGAGTTATTGTACTGTTGATATTTCCATACATATGGGACCCAATATCTGGCACTGCTGAGAATTCTGCACTATCATTGATGAATCCGCTATACACATTTGATGAGGAAAACCCATGTCCCGCAGTGAGCCATCCGCGCGATGTGTTGTTTTTACAGCATATGACAAATGTTGCAGAACGCTCAACATTATTAGGGTTGGATGTGGATCCCAATTCTGTTTGCAGACCTGATTTATTACCCAACTATCTTTTTGCAAAGGCACTATTTGGGGCAGACCAAGCATTGGAATTTACAGGTGAGAGCGAGATAGAGTGGTGGGATATTGGCAGTAAGATAGATGCACAACTGGCTGTATTTTCTGATAGTGTAATGTCAGTGTTATTTGTTGGACTGACAAAGACTACAATGCTTTTCTTTTTGACATCAATGGCAGTATTTCTATCTGATATGAGATTTTTACTTGTAGATGTCATTGCAATGGCACTTCCGTTACTTTTGGTGTTACGATGCATTCCGTTTTTAGGAATTGACAAACTATCTGATACATTGACTACCGTATTCATTCCGTTACTTTTTGCCCCAATCTTGGCAGCATTGATAATGCTTGCAGGGGCTACTGATTTGGTAAATCAGGAAGACAGAATTGTATCCATTACCAGTCCTGATGAGATTGGATCCATAGTTCCTGACAGGTTTCTCTTTTCTTTGCATGCGATGGCTACTTTAACACTGGTGATAATGTCCCCTGTGATGTTTGTGCCGATGTTGGGGTCTGTATCCTCAATGATGGCCAAAATGACTATGACTGGTATAATGAGTGGAATAATGGGTACTGCTGGAATGGCAAAGGGTGCAATAGGTGGTGGAATGGGTGCATTTTCTGGAATGAAAGCCGGCGGTGGTCATAGTACGATGGGGGCCATAGGGAATATGTTCAAGCATCCGGGGGTGATGGGTTCAGTGTTAGGTGGTGCAGCAACAGGAGCTAGGGGTGCTATGGGCAGTACATTTGCAAATGACATTGGTACTGCAGGCAGAATAATACCAGGTGGAGGAGGTTTGGGCAGAGTGCTTACTGGTGGAGGAGGAGATGCAGTTGGAAGTGATCCATACCAGAATGCATATGAAAAAGAATCACAGCCAATTCAAGATGAGATAAATGAGCAAAATGTTACAGAGGCCTCCAGTTCAAATGTGTCAACATCTAATAATATGACATCGGGTTCTGCTGGGAATAACTCCACACAAAAGACATTAGATAGTTTTGCAAAAGTATCAAGTGATACTGGAGCATCAAAAGCAGATACAGAATCTGGAGGGGGAGAATAATCATGACTGAAACGATTAAATCTTTAAAAGGAGAAACGAGGTATACTGGTATGTTAGCACCACAAGAAAACGAAAGAGAGATAATTACTATCCCTTTAAAGAAAAAAGAAACTCTAGAGATTACAAATGTAAAACTCTCAGTTCATGATTCAAAGAAAATTAAAATGTCTGTTCTAATGATTAATGTTCGCTCTATTACTCCGATAAAAAAAGACAAAATCAGAGTTCAGTTCCATGAACCAAAGGAGATAATGTATCGGGGACAATATGTAAAGACAAGATTCAATAGAAAATATATTGATTTGACTTTGGAGGAAAAGGATTTTTCTGCAAACCATATTTGCCGTAAAATACAAAAAGGATTTGAGTTGCCATCTGAAAAAACTACAAACCAGTATGGCTTTTTGATGATGCAAAACTGGGAAAGCATTGTTGCAGTGTATCACAACATCAAGACAAACAAGGGAATGGGAATGTTATATGTTACAAATCTCAGTCTGGCATTGGAAACTGATGAGGGAATTGTATTTGATGTCCCATATGAGCATATATTGTTAATTACAAACCACAAAAAGAAGGTAAGAATTTTGTGGAGAGAGCCATGGAATTCATTGAGCAATTTCCATTTTGATTTTGAGATGAACGGAAAAACTGACAGCAACGTGGTCCGTGTTCAAATTAACAATGCATTTGCGTCATATCGAAAAAAGATTGGTCATGAATTCATCACGTTAGAACAAAAGTATGGCAAGTTGCCATATGATGAGATGTTTAATTTGATTGAGACTAGGAATCCTGAATTTCAAAAATATTTAAAACTGCATGTGAAACATACGTTTGGATATCTCTCACCTAGTTTTTGGAGTTTTGATGCTCAAAATATCATATCCTGCAAATTTGCAGGGCTCTCACTTGATATTATAAAAGACATTTCAGAAAAAGAATCCATCCAAAGAAAAGAATCCCTTGAGATATTTACCAAAGTGGACAAGTACAATGAAAAACACAAGGAACTCTATGACATTCAACTAGAGATGGAATCCCAATGTGATGGTAAGGATGATTTTGTTACCTTGCAAAAAAGTGAAAAGTATCAAAACATCCTCAAAACATTGGAGAAACTAAAGATTAATCATGAAATTCCACACGTTGAGAATATTGATGATTTTGAAGTGACAAAAGATCTTTACAATGGACATGCATTAAGGGCAACTGATGCAAGAAAGTTACTCATTTATAAAAAATGGATTTCAGATGTTCCATTAATTGACTGTACAGACGAATATGATGATTCCTGGATGAACTATTTGCTGGATAATCTAAACTGTGAATCTGGTAAATCTGAAACTTTTGGAGGTACTCTCACATTTGATAAACTAAAAGATAAAATGAAAATAAGGGATAGGAACATTCTCACACTCTCATCATTTGTTGCACCTGATGGTATTCCAGATGAGGACATTTACAATAATGCTTGGCATGATGTGAAGAATAAAATCTGGTATGTGTATGACGATAATCTGGATGAAAGACTACAGAATCAGGCAATCTCTGATCCTGATCATTCACAGGGGATGATTGGTAGACGGGTGTGGGGGTTTTCCGAGGATCAGGTGGTAATGTTTTGCGGGTTTCCATCAATTGTATTGCAAGGCAGTGCAGTTGAGGAGGATATTTTGGATGCAGTAACAGTTAGTCGTACCACTGGAGACAGAATAGACTATCTTGAGAAAAAAATGCGCCATTTCATTTTGCCAATTATTCGAGAGGATGATGTTACTGAATTATTAATGGAGAAGTTTGGTTCTTTCACACTTCAAACAGAGGCGATGCTGTATAGTATTAGCGCATCTGGTGGTAGAAAATGGATGACTCCAAAAATGTATCATTTTTGGGCAAAGAAATACAACTTTGCAGAGATTCCAATTAATGAGAGAGTTAGGCGAGCATATTTTGTATCACAGACAGGTGGATGGTTTTCTGCACAGTCTGAATTAACTTGAGAATCTTACATGTGCTAAAAGTAGTAATCTGTTTTTAAAACAAGTAAATTCACTAGTTATATATAAAAAAATCATGCAGTATTGTGAAGACAGAACTGGTTCCAATCCTCGTGGTAATTGTAATCATTCCAACACTAGTGTTTCTTGCAATAAATAACAACACATCATTGCAACAAGAAACGTCAATACAAAATGATACTCAGATAATACTAGACACAATGTCACATTATGCTGAAAGAGGATTTGATGAGATTTGCATCACTGATGAAATTTTTACCTATTGTGGCATAGAACAAAAAAAATGGCAGGTTTGGAAAAATTTGTCTATAAAAGAATCCACAATACAGAGATATGAGATGGCAATCAATTTAGGATATGAGATGCCCCCAATGTCTAAAAAACTGATAAAGTCTACTGAAATTATGGGGAATTTTACAAGTTAT
>ENA-OREN01004347-OREN01004347.1-marine-metagenome-genome-assembly--contig:-NODE-4347-length-12422-cov-4.968894_pt1 | contig 12422 bp, 14 predicted proteins | sample MGYA00248624_ERZ508555 | MGnify/ENA primary metagenome ERZ508555 (study PRJEB26222, sample SAMN06267773) | marine metagenome | isolation source: Saanich Inlet, British Columbia, Canada | place...
AAACATACGCTTTTATTTTTGCCCGTGGCGGTTCAAAAGGCGTTTCCGGTAAAAATATTAAAGAAATATGTGGCAAACCATTAATTGCTTACTCAATAGAAATAGCGCAAAAGATTGACGATATTGAAAAAATATTTGTTTCCACCGAAGATGAAAAAATAGCTACTGTTGCAAAGAAATTTGGCGCAGATATAATACCACGGCCATATAACCTGGCTGATGATAATTCGCCGGAATGGTTAGCATGGCAACATGCAATAAAATGGTTGGAAGAAAGAAACGATAATTTTGATATTTTTATTAGTTTACCTGCAACATCACCTTTGCGGAATAAAAAAGATATCACTCAATGTTTAGCATCTTTAGATGAAAAAACAGATATGGTAGTAGGAATAACAGAAGCTGCTCGCAGTCCTTGGTTTAATATGGTAAAAAGAAATGATAATGATTTTATAAATGTTTTGATTGTAAATGACAATCGTTATACAAGACGTCAGGAAACACCTGTGATATTTGATATGACCACTGTAGCCTATGTATCCCGGCCAGAATTTATTACAAATTCATCGAGCATTTTTGAGGGTCAAGTGAAAGGAGTTGAAATACCAGTCGAAAGAGCTTTGGATATTGATACAGAACTTGATTTTGAAATTGCAGAGTATCTCATGGATAAAGTATTAAAGTTAAACAAGGATGAAGTAAATGTTAAATAATCTAATAGTTGCTATAAGCGGTGGCGCGGGTCGTATTGGTTCGGCTTTTTCAAAAGCAGTTATTGAAAATGGTGGGAAAGTAATTATTGGTGATTTAAATGTTGATTTTGGGAATCAGTTAGTTTCGGATCTTGGTGATAATGTTGCATTGTTTTTTGAAGGAAATTTGACTGATCCTAACACTGTTGATTTAATGATTCGAAAGGGAGTCGAAAAATTTGGGAAAATTGATGCGGCCGTACACTGTGCATATCCTATATCAAACCAATGGGGCACTCGTTTTGAAGATTTAAAACCAGCGGGGATAAGGGAAGATCTTTTCAACCAATTAGGTGGCGCTATTATTTTCTCTCAACAGATGATAAGACACTTTAGGAAACAAGGATATGGCAACCTTGTTCATATTTCATCCATCCAAGGCATCGCTGTACCGAAGTTTGACCACTATGATGGCACGGATATGGTTTCCCCTATCGAATATAGTGCAATTAAAGCAGGGATTATTTCTATCACTCGTTATTTGGCGAAATATTGTAAAAATCAAAATATTCGTGTTAATAGCATCAGTCCCGGTGGAATATTAGATAAACAACCCGAATCTTTTTTAAAAAAATACAAGTCTTCATGTCAAAGTAAAGGGATGTTAGATGCTGAAGATGTTACGGGCGCACTTATCTTTTTATTATCTAATCAATCAAAATATGTTAATGGCCAAAATATTGTTGTTGATGATGGGTGGTCATTGTAAACCCTCAATTTATGGTTATTAATAAACATATTATTTAGTGATAAAATGATAACGGTTAATACTAGATCTAAATCTCTATCTAACCCAATAATACTGGATGGTATAGCACGAACAGGAAAATTTTTCCTCGGAAAAATATTATGCGGTCTTGAAGACATTGAATACTTTCAATATGTTTCTGCTATCGAACAAATTCCTTATTTAAATAGACTTGGTTTTATTGATGAAACAGCTGCAATATCATTATTACAGGTAATTGTAGATGAACATTGTTACAATATGATGATTGGTAGAAATATTAACTTAAGATTTGATGATGGGTCTTCAGTTATCAATTCACTGGAACCAGAACTGTACAATAAACGCAGCATATCGATTATAGACAGAGAATTTATAATAAAACAAAGCACCAAAAGGATCTCTCCATTTATAACACACGAAACATTTCCTAATATAGAAATATTTTTTAAAGCGTTTAAACAATTAAAAGTTATCGCACTAAAAAGGCACCCAATAGATATAGTTCATTCTTGGTTAATAAGAGGTTGGGGGAATCGTCTTGAGAATAATGATTTACTGGCATTTGTTCCGTTATTAAAAAATAAAACACTACAATTTCCTTGGTATGCCAATGGATGGGAGGAAGAATACTATAATATTACAGAAACAGAAAAAATAATAAAATGTATAAGTGTTTTAATGAATTTTGAACAGGATACTTACAATAATCTTAATTTGAAAAATCAACAAAAAGTGTTGGTAATTCGTTATGAAAATTTAGTGGAAACTCCAGAAAATGAAATATACAGAATGGAAAATTTTTTAAGAAAAAAATTATCTAGTAGAATGATTGATATTCTGAAAAATGAAAAATGCCCCAATAAAATTTCATTAAAAATTAGAAATGAAAAAATGAGTGTTATTTCTAACAAAGCTTCAAAAAAATATGTTAATCTGCTATTAGAAAGAGCTGATTCTTATGAATCAAAATCCCATTAATATATTAAACATACTTTTTCATTTGGTAAATCAAATTAGGGAATAAATGATAGCCAAAAAACAAACAAATTTAATTAATAATATTGATCATAATGAAAATCTTACAGGGCAACAAAAATGTTTAGAATTTACTGTTATTTCTGACCCTCACCTGGTATCTCCTGATTCTCGAAATGATATCAGACTTGCCGAAGATTCAGTAGCAATATTTCGTGAAACTATCAAGAAGATCCAACTTACTAATCCTGATTTTATCATCATTACAGGCGATGTAATGGAAGCCAAAGAATATGGTTTTCCAAATTTAGGGCTTGCATTTGATGAAATATCCAAGATATCTATTCCTTGGTTTATTATAATGGGAAATCACGATTCTCGTTATAGAAGTACGAAAGACAATTATCAAAAAATAGATTTTGTAAAAAAATTTGAGAGTCATGGCCCGATTGGCAATGTGGCCTATTGGAAAAAGGATATAGAGAACAAAAGAATTACTTTGATTGGATTGGATACGTCTCAAGAAGGTACAAGCGAAGGATTTATTGATACTCAACAATTAGATTGGCTTCAAAATCAATTAAATTCAATTTCCCTAAACCGTTTTGTCTTTATTTTTATGCATCACCCACCGATTATATTTGATAAAATTGTAAAAGATAATAAAGACTTAAAAATGTATTGTTTGAACAATCATATCCAGTTGCAAGGATTATTGAAAAAATATAAAGTTATAAAAGCTGTAATATTCGGGCACAGCCATGTTCGTAGATATCGATTTAAAGATGGTATCCATTATATAGGCGTGCCATCAATAAATACATGGCCAAATATGTTTACAGAGTTTTCTATAAATAATAAAAGTATAGTTTATAAACATGTTCCAATCAGTAACAGAAGTATAATAAAAGAAGCAAAAAGCAAGCTTTTTAATAATAATCCGGTTGGTTTGAATATTTTTAATGGAAATAAAGATGAACTTAAAGCATATTATTCCAGAGGGAAAAATCAAAGGATATTAGAACTTTAATTATAAGAAATAAATTGACTATAAATATATATTTAAACCCTGTCATTATTTTATCATTGATTATTTTGTTATTCAGTTGGCATTTAAATGGTATTGATTACTTTTCAATTTATTCATCGTCTTCTGTATTTCAGAGTATACATAGCTGGCTTCCATTAATTAAAGGCATACAAGTAGGAAACCTTTTTCCTTCACAGCCAAATATCGATATAGAAGCCCATAATTTCCTTTTTTGCCCATACTTGACCTTATGGTTCTATAGTTTTATGGTGTGGTTAGTGGGAATAAAAGGTATTGTAATTGTTTCAACTGTGGTTTTTCCAGTCTGTTCGTTTTATTTGCAGCATAGGATTTTCTCTAGACAACTAAATGAAATATGGTCTATGACAATGTTATTCAGGCCAATAAAAAAGCAGCTTCAATTACTAGGGAAGAATTATTAAAAAAATGAAATCATGAATAATCTTAAACGTCGAGTTTTATTACAAAATAGAAGATTGATTAATCTCGATCTTGTAGTTGATTCGTTTGGAAACGCAAGTGGACATATTAATAGCAAACTATATATTAAACCAAGTGGTATAGATTTAGAAAAAACCAGAGTAGGGGATATTTCCGAAATTGAGTTGGAATCGGGTTTGTTAAAAAGCGGGAAAAAACCATCTTCTGATACTCCAACCCATTTAGAATTATATCGTAAATTTCCAGATATTGGTGGTGTTGTTCATACCCACTCGCCATTTGCAACCGCTTGGGCGCAGTCTTGCAAATCTATACCGTGCTTAGGGACAACACATGCAGACTATTGGAATGGAGAAATACCAATAACTAGGGACCTCACTAAAGATGAAATAAATGGAGAATATGAAAAAGAAACAGGAAAGGTTATTATTGAGAAAATCAATGAATTAAATATAGCTCCCCTTGATTGCCCGGGTATTTTAGTTGCTGGGCATGGTCCATTTACGTGGGGTAAAACTGTAGAAAAAGCGGTAAAACACGCTGAACTCCTAGAATATATTGCCCGATTGGCATGGCTTTCTCTTTCAATTAATCCTGGTGTTAGTTCAATATCAAAAGATCTTCTCAATAAGCATTTTTCCAGAAAGCATGGACCAGATGCTTATTATGGCCAAGACACAGAATGACAAGTTTTCTAAACCCCATACTTGAAACACGCCTTAATTCTCTTATATACCGTTTCCGATTTATGGGATTGTATGTATTTTTTGGTCTTTTTTCTCTTCTGATAGAATTTTTCATACGAACATATTTGATTAGCATCTCATTAAATTCAATATTATCAACTTTATTAGCAATTTTCTGCGGTATCATGTTTGCTTTCTATGCTAATGTTATGATCAATTTTAAAATTCCAAAATCTAGAAGAAATAGAGCTCTAATATATTTTGTTATTATCTCCTGTTTTTCAGGTTTTCTCCAATGGATATTTAGGAAATTTTTGATATTGGAAACTATGAGCTATGAGACGGGGCGATTTATAATTTCTGGGTTTGTGTTTGTATTGGCTTATGCATTGCATAGACGATATTCTTTTCGTGATTTTAAAAAAGTTGGAGTCGCCATTTATGCTAATGGTGTGGAAGATTTAAAAAATATTCACGAAAAAATTGGCCATTATCCAGATTTTATTCATGTTGATATTATTGACAAATCAATGTGTGATGATGCGGAAGATGTAAAAACCTATCGCTTGGAGACCATGAAAGCCTATTGGCCAACGACACAAATACAAGCTCATATTATGTCTTATGAACCGGCCCAATGGCTTACGAAGGTGATACCATATTCAGATATCATTTATATACATGCAGAATGTAAAGGCAATGTCAAATCATTGATTCAAGAAATAAAGCAATCAGGAAAAAAAGCGGGTGTAGCGTTAACAATTGCGACTGATCCTGCTGATATTTTAGATATTCTGAAAATTGCTAATTATGTTTTATTACTTACGATACCAAAACCAGGGAGTTCAGGACAAAAATTTGACATTGAAGGTATAGATAGAATAAAGCAGATAAATAATTTACCGTTTAGAAAGCAATTTGTTTTATGTATTGATGGTGGTGTCAATGAAAATATCATTGGTATGTTAGAAGCAGAAAACATTGTTTCGGGTTCTTCGGTATTAAAGAATGCCGACCCTAAAAAACAGATAATGCGTTTACAGACAATAGGGCGTTACGAAACTGCATGAATAATAAGGCCCAAATCAAAAAAAATATTAAACAGGCTCTATTTGATAAGTTGGGATGTATTCAGGGTGTTATATCAGTTACACTTGTTGGTTCTTTTGTTAATCAGAGAGATCTTTCTGGTATAAGCGATATTGATACAATCGTAATTTGCAAATCTTTGGATAAAAAATTGTTCGATACTTGTATGAGTGCAGTAAATAATATTGATTTAAAGAAGTGCGGGTTAAACAATTATACCTTGAAAATTAATTCGTCTTTTGGACCGTTGAAATTTGACGAACCCAACCTTGCTGTTATTCATCTTATGATTTATGATATTAATGCCCATAAACACCATGTATTGGCCAGCCCTTTTACCTGTTTTGATTGGGAGAGAAGTGAGACAATTGAAGGGCCAAGTCTAAAAGAGATATTCCCGATTGGTGCGTTGCAGTTTCGGGATTTTGTGGAAGTTCGACGTAGTATGGAAAATTATATAGACGACTTATCTAATAATGTAATTAGTTATCGTGAATATAGTTTTAAGAATGGAAAAGTTACCGAAACAAAAAAATCCAAATCGCTCGATAAACGGCATCGGGGAGAATATGCCTATCATATCATACGCAATTTAATTGTTAACTATCTTAAACTGTGTAGTGGGAAAAATAAATCTTATTCAAACGAACAAGTAGAAACAGAAATCAAAAGGTTGTTACCAGAAACAGGAGGTGAGCACGCAAAAAGGTTTGACACAATTACAAGAATTAAAGCTAAAAGAAAAAATGATTTCCCTGCAAATACAACAGAATGGACAAAAACATTTTTAGCAGAGTTTCAAAAGGGCATAACAAACGAATGGTCAGAGGCAATGCCTATACAATTTATCCGTCATTATAAAACGAACTTAAATGATGGAACCTATCTGGGGCAAGGGCGCGATCCTGGTATCAATATAATTAATAAGCAGATGCATTGTAATATTATCGATAAAATATATAGTAGTCCTTTGAAAAGATGTATTGAAACAGTTGAATATATATTTACAGATTCAGAAATAATTACAGATGAACGTTTGTTTGAATTTAATTATGGTAAGGCAGAAGGGTTATCTTATAAGCAGTTAGTCATGGAGTACCCAGAGGTATCTGTTGCTTGGCAAAATAGTAAAGATCCAAATTTTCCAGAGGGTGAAAACACCAAAGATGTTAATAAACGATTGAACTCTTTTCTCAATGATCTATCACATATTATTATTAATAATCCAAAAGTATCGATAGGCGTAGTTACACATAATGGTATTTTACGTTGTCTGCTTGGTAATGCATTTGGCTTGGAGATGAAGGAATGGTATAAACTAACCATACCCCACGGAGTTCTTTTAGAATTTCTTTTTTTTCAAAATCGGTTTTATCCTAATATACCAAGGACTTTGTGGACTAACATACTCCAAAACATTGGTTATTCTATAGCATGAGTTTGGCAATATTTATATTACCGGAAGAATCCTTTGCAAATGAAATAGTCCATTGGAAAGAAAGAATTGAGAACAGCTATCCAAATCAACCATACACAGCGCACCCACCCCATATGACGCTTATCAATATGGAGGTGATAAACAAAGGCGATGCTATAGCTATTTTTTCATCTTTATCTAACTCCTCGCACCCGTTTCAAATATCGATTAAACAAACTAGTGTGTTTTGGGATGATGCAGCTACTGGTGGGCACACGCTATATTTTGATGTTGAAAAAAATATGCCCCTTCAAGATTTACAAAAAATAGTTGCGAATGCACTCAAATCAGTAAAAACACACACCCCGCCACCTAATTATTTAGTGGGGCATAAGCTTCTCCAAGATAGTTATGAAAATTTTGGTTTCCCCTTTATTGGTGATCATTGGATACCGCATTTTTCCGTTTCTTCTTTGCAATCTGAAAGAACACACCCAATTATTAAAGATTTTCTTTCAATTAACAAGCAGTCTCTTTTTATGGTTAATCAAATGTCACTCTGGTATATAGATGGTAATGATCATACACAATTAAAAACGGTATTTTTCCAATGAGGAGGGTGAATCTAATTCCCATGGCTGGAGAAGGTCAGCGTTTTATAGATGCCGGTTATACAACACCCAAACCATTTATTGATATTAATGGGCTTCCTATGTTGGTTAGGGCGGCCAAAAGTTTACCTCCAGCTGATCAGTGGATTTTTATCTGCCGTAAAAGTCATATTAAAAAGGCAAAAATTGATGAAGTGCTCATTAAACATTTTAAGGGGGCAATTATATTATCAGTTGATCAATTAACTGACGGACAGGCGAGTACTTGCCTTTTGGCGAGAGAATACCTAGAACCGGATGATTGCTTGACCATAGGTGCATGTGATAATGGAATGGAATACAAGCAGTCAAGGTATGAACAATTTATCCGAGAATATGATGCTGTGATTTGGACTTTTCGCAATAATCCTGCTGTATTGCAAAATCCTAAAATGTATGGTTGGGTACCTATTGATAAAAAGGGTAATGCTGTAGGCGTTTCATGTAAAAAGCCCATTAGTGATAATCCATTGTGTGATCATGCTGTAGTGGGAACTTTCAGTTTCAAAAGAGCGGCACATTTTTTAAAGTGCGCAGATAAAATGATTAAAAAAAATAGACGAATCAATAATGAATTCTATCTTGATGTTGTTTTGGATGAATGTGTATTGAGTGGATATAATGTTATTCCGTTTGAAGTTGATAATTACACTTGCTGGGGTACGCCAAAAGATTTGGAAGTATATCAAGGATAATCATTTTATATTTATATGAAAAATGAAATAAAAACTCTTCTAAATAAAGGATATAAATTTGTTATTGTTGGCATTGTTTCAACCATTCTTAATTACGGTATATTCGCATTTCTTTATCAAATAATCAACGTTCACTATATATTATCTTCAATAACAGGATATATATCTGGCATAATACTTGGGTATCTATTGAATAAAAACTGGACATTTATAACCCAGATTGATAAATCAAAAAGTTATATTGTTGGTTATTTTACAGTTTATGCTATTTCGCTGGTTTCAAGCCAAGCCTTCCTTTTTTTGCTTGTTGAGTTTTTGTTAATGAATCCTTTGTATGCAAATATTTTCTCAATTGTTTTGTCAACAACAACAAATTTTTTAGGTACCAATTTTTTTGTATTCAAAAATGCTGGAAAAACTTATGCCTAATAAAAATAACATGATTATTAGAAATCCTCTTTCTTATTCAATTTGGTTAATGCCAAAAGGCATTATTAAAGATCAACTGAAAAACATGATTTATTCGTTGAGCTCTAATTATGGAGGGCCAATATTTGAGCCCCATGTAACACTGGTCAGCGGTTTTCTCGGTAGTGAAAAAGAGCTATTGCAAAAAACGAAAATGATATCAAAAGAAATAAGGCCTTTTAAAATATTTTTTGGTGGTATAGCAAATATAGATGAATTCTTCCGTTCACATTTTTTGAAAGTAAAAGTTTGTCCAGAATTGCAAATAGTTAGAGATTTTACTTGCAGGAAGTTGAATTATAATAATTATGATTACTCACCGCACTTGAGTTTGGCTTATGGTGATTACAGTAAAAAAGAAAAACAAATAATGAATTCAGCAATTAAATTACTGCCGGATGGGTTTTTAGTTGAACATATATTTTTAGCTCACAACGATGAAATTAATCTTAAGTGGAAAGTCATTCAGGGGTTTTCTTTAAAATAAGGATGGTTACACCTAAACTATCTATCGTTATACCATGCTATAACGAATCAAAAAATATTCCAATTCTAATACAGAACATAATTAATGTATATGAAAGTGGCACTGAAATCATTCTCGTTGACAATGGTTCCTCGGATGACACAACGGCGGTATTATCGAAGGAGTTGAAATCAGTAAACAATGCTTTGATTCGCACTGTTCATGTGGATAAAAATATTGGTTACGGGCACGGCATAATGGCAGGCGTAAAAATAGCAAAGGGTGAAATAATTGCCTGGACCCATGCCGATTTGCAGACAGATGTTAAAGATGTCTACGATGGCTATATTTTGATAAAAAGTCAATCAAACCAAGAAAAAACTTTTTTGAAGGGCAGTCGTAAAGAGCGCCCTTTTATTGATCTTATTCTTACCCAGGGAATGGGTATCATGTCTTCCATAATGCTGGGGAAAAAGCTCAATGATATTAATGCCCAGCCAAAAATGTTTCATCGATCCTTTTTGAAGTTGGCTGATGATGCACCGGATGATTTCTCGCTCGATTTGTATTTCTATTATACGGCTGTGAAAAATAAAATGAAAATACTGAATTTACCTGTGTACTTTAAAGATAGATTGTATGGTGAAGCAAAGGGTGGTGGGTCTAGTCTTTGGACGCGGATTAAAGTAATCAAACGAACCATGAAATATATTATGAAATTGTCCAAATAGAAAATCTATATGAAAAGAAATAAAAACCGGGAAACTAATTTGGAAGTTATATTACACAGAATAAATACCATAAGTGAATTGAAAAATATAGAATCTAAATATGGTGTTGAAATTGATATTCGTGCATGGGGTAGCGAACTGGTCTTGAATCATGAACCGTTTCAAGATGGCGAAAAATTAGTAGATTACCTTGATGAATATCATCACGGGACACTTGTGTTAAATGTTAAAGAAAATGGTATAGAAGATGAAATCCTACATCTTGTTAGAGAAAGACCGCAATTAAATAGTTACTTCTTATTAGACGTTGAATTTCCTTATATTTACCGTGCATCAAGACTTGGAGAAAAAAATATAGCAATTCGTTTTTCTGAAGATGAAAGCCTTGAAACTGTTGAAAACTATATTGGGAAAGTGGATTGGGTTTGGATTGATACAAACACATTACTTCCAATTTCAAAAGAAAATAAACTGGTACTTGATAAATTTAAGAAGTGTCTTGTCTGTCCTGAAAGATGGGGGCGCCCTAGTGATATTATAGAATATAAAAATAAGGTTGGTACTTACATAGACGCAGTAATGACAGACATAAAGTACATTGATATTTGGATTTCATAAATGTCTGTATATTTTAAAATCAAAATACTAATTAGTAAAAAAGTTTAAGGTAATATAAAGTTCGTACCGAAATTGATTATTAAAAAAATGATAAAATTAATGAAAAATAAAATTGGGATTATTACTAGTTACCAATCATCAAAACTCCTCTATTTTTCAATGTTTATATTATGCGCTCTATTTACAAGAGATTATTACTACGTACCTACAGAGTCGACACCTTTACGAACAATGTCTGAAATTCGATCCTTGACAGAAGAGAATTTTAGTAAAAATAGCTTGAAAGAAGTAATTGGCTATAATGTAGATGATGAAAACAATAAATATACTCTTGAACGACGAAAAGCATTTAGGTGGTTATTTCTAATTACTCAAGGAAAAATATTTAAATCTATTATATATATTTCAGATAATTTATTTAATAAATATTTCTCCGACAATGCGATTATTAAAACAAAATTTCAAGCGGTTATAATATGGCTTTATTATGGTATTTTTCTTTTTATTATTTTTCATTTTATGGTAAAGATAACAAGTCATTTTTCATTAAACGACACTATTGCACTGTATTTTTGTTATTTCATATTTATGTTATCCTTATATTTTATTTTAGGAAGGAAAGAGGGGGGTGGGTATAATTATAATGTATTCGAAACTGTTTTTATTACGTTGGGGCTTTACTTTTCACTCACCAAAAAGAAAATATACTACGGTATGGTTTGTATTTTTGCTCCATTGATACGTGAAAGTGGAATAATCATATCAATATTTTATTCTTTAATTAATTCAAAATCGTCAATAATTAAGAATAAGAATACTTATATTTTTCCAGCTATTTCCTTTTTATCTATGATTATTGTCAACTTTGATGTAATCCTTGATATGCTTAATCCAAAATTTCTTGGATTTTTTGGTACACAAGGGACTTATATAACAATTATAGATTTATTTAAAGATAGTACTGGTCTAAATGATTTATTTAATGGACTAATAGAACTGTTCTATAGCTATATTTTATTTTTTGTTCCTCTTTTAATTTTTTATAATTCTAAAACAATTCAAAAAAGAATAGGATTCATAATAGGCATATACTTTATCATTTTCGCCTTAACTACACCTATTGATCAATTAGGAATTAGGTTCCTTTTAGTGCCAATGATGTCAGTGTATATATATATTGGCATAAATGAAAGCATAGCTTTCAAAAATCAATATTAGATAATTGAATTTAATAATAGTCGAATAATTTTATCTTAAAACTCAACAATTTAGTTTAACCAAATTGAATTATTACTTTTCAAACTTATCAATTACTAATACTCCATTTATTCTTGGATCAATCATAAAGATGACCCGGGGGAAAAAGAACTTCTATTATATTGATAAATCAAAATTGGCAAATATTCTCATTTTTCTATTATCATCAATTTGTAACATAAAAATTCAAAAACTTGATTTTGAATTGCGAAAAATAAAAACAAAAAAAGGTGAGTTAAGAAGATTTGTTATAAATCGCCAGACTTCCTTTGATATAATTAAACAGATTGTAAATAGTAATGATTATATTCGTTACGATAATCAAAGTTGGGATATTGGACGAGTAAGGAATTACATTGAAAAAAGCATTTTAGATGGTTACGTTAATTCTAAAGA
>ENA-OREN01004349-OREN01004349.1-marine-metagenome-genome-assembly--contig:-NODE-4349-length-12418-cov-3.454258_pt1 | contig 12418 bp, 10 predicted proteins | sample MGYA00248624_ERZ508555 | MGnify/ENA primary metagenome ERZ508555 (study PRJEB26222, sample SAMN06267773) | marine metagenome | isolation source: Saanich Inlet, British Columbia, Canada | place...
GAATAAATCTGATAACTCCAAATTTCCGGTCTGAGGCCGGTTTCCCGCAGCGACCGGGCAAGTAGTTGATTTACATTTCGATGGTCTGCGTTGTCATCGAGGAGAAAGGTCGTAAAAATTAAGTCGGGCTGAGTAGCCAATAAAACCTCTGACAACTGCCTGTTGAGGTCCTCATCACCCGCGATAGCACCGACGGTTCCCTGCAAAAAGAACGGCGTCGAACCAAGTTCGGTGGAGATCTCCATCGCTTCTGATGCGATTTTTTCCTTTGTGCCATCTGTCTCGTCGGTACTTGTTACGTAGACAATTGTAATTTCGCTCGAACGCCCGGCGAGTTGCAGCAGGACGCCACCGGCACCAAAAATATCATCGTCGAGATGCGGTGCGACAACAAGCACCCGTTTTGCGACCGGACAATCCATGACAATTGGTTGCAAGATATCGGTAAAGCATTTGGTTTCCAAAATTTGCGAGGAAACACTGCCGTCAAACAAACCGGAATATGACTTAAGGACAAATTTGTAATTTGCTTTGCTGGGATTGCTGAGCAGCAACGCGCGAATTTTTCCTTTCAGCTTAGCTATCATCAACATTTCCTAGAGCAGTTTGTTATCGCCAAAAGTATATACGGCGTCATCTACGGAGGCGGGCGGCGGTGAGATCCAAAATTGGTTGTATGCCTTTTCATCTTCCATAATGACCATTGCTCTAAACGCTTGTATCGCGGCGGGTATGACCACCTTGCTTCGGACAATCGCGGCCTCATCGCCGGCGCAGGCAAACAATGCGGCATTTAGTATTTCCTCAAAAGAGGCGGAAATATCCGTTGGACCAACAATCAGTTCGCAGAGCGTCGCCGCGCCGTCATGTCCACGATGGGCAATTGTAATTGCCTGTACACGGCCTTCGCTTCGCAATTCATACCAGTGAAATTGTCGCTGCGGATGGTCCAAATATCGCCATTTCAGATAGGCAATGTCACGCACAACGCCGGTTTTCTGAACCGCCTGAAACGCACTGAGCAGTTCGCTATAATCTGTCGTGCCCGGTGCCAGAACGTTAGAAGCCTCGCATGGTTGCATTCTCAGCGGGCCTTGGGCTGTGACCGGTTTGCCCGCCCTGGTAAGGAGGGCGTCTACAATCGGCATACAGCCCAATGCTTGAATGATTGGGAGAAGGAACCGTAAATGCGGCAGGCGCAGGGAGAGAAATTTTGCAGAAGATACGGTCGCGGTAAAGGTCAATCCGGTATTGGGCACGGCTTTTGATCCCAGCGCATGCCACAGGGCGGCGGCATCGCGGCTATGGTGCAGGCCAACGATTTTCCAATTTTCCGGGGCGCTCTCAAAAAAGCGAAGAAGATGCTTACACAACATGATCCCGGCCATGCCGCGATGGTCTGGGTGGACGACGAGATCGCTCAGCACTATGGCGGGCGAAATGCCCCCATCGCTCTTAAACATTCGCTGTGAGTAGCCGACAAAACCGACAAGCTCCTCAGCCTTGAACATGACGTGGCCAAGGGGAGGGGTCATTCCCGTATTCACTTTCGAGCCTTCAAGCAACCATGGTTGCGTTGCGATCCAGGACTGTTTCATTTGACGGCTGGTCAAACCTGCTTCCACGGTCAGATCAAAAACCCGGTCTAGGTCATCGCTGTTCAGCTCTTCAATTCTATACGACATGATCTGTCACAATGGTCTGGCTAACCCAAGGGGCTGAGCTGATAGGCAAACGCGGTCAGTCTTTAGGGACCGCCAGCTCCATAATCAAGGAGCCGCGCAGCAGTGGAAAGAGGCGCAGGAGGCCGCGATAAAATATCCGCCGCCGGGGTACATTCGGTTTGTGCAGACAGAGTTCGAAATTCATCACCTTCATGCCGGCAGCATTCGCAACTTTTGCCAGGGTGTAGGGTGTGAACCAAAAGCGGTGATCGGTATTGATCCTTTCGCTATGCCTTAACGCATTCAAAAAATTGTCGAGGTGGATGGCGTTTGGCACAGTCAGTAAGAAACGGTCGACGCAGTTGCCGTATTTCGCGGCAATATTTTCGAGAAACAAGACCGGATTATCAATATGCTCCAGCATTTCGCCAAGCACCATATAATCCCATTTTGCACCAACCACTTCGGGTAGCGGGTCATCGTCAATAAGGTTGCAGATCACCACGTTGTCAAAACCAAGGGTCCGGACCAGCACCGCGCCTTCTTCATTAATGTCGATGCCGAGGCAGGTCTGGCTTGCCTCGGTCAAGCGTTTGTGCAGCCAGGTATTGTTTTCAATACGCTGTCTAATAAGCGGAACATGGTCGAGGCAACCGACATGGATCACACGTTTCCCCCGGACCATATCCTCTAGATATTGGACCCGCTCGTTGAGCCCCTGACTGTTGGCTGCGACTGTCATGTCGAGGCTGGCCGAGAACGACTCGCCCGAAAGATACGGCAGGTATTCTGGTTTCATCCGCATAATTTGTCTGCATTTCTTGAATTTATATTCTTCAGCCTGCATTGCCGTGAAGTGAATTCGGATAGCGTATCGTTGTGATCGCCGGAGGGGGCAGCCGCATCAAAGGGTTGGTCATTTATTCGAGGCATAGGGTCTAAATCTCTCCGCCCGTCAGTTTCAAAACCTGACCTGTCATGAAAGCGCTTTGCTCCGACAACAAGAAATCGACGGTGCCGCAAAGATCCTCCGGGCTGCACAATCGAGCCAAAGGAATACGGGCCTGCTCCAATTGTTGTTGTCGCTGGCCCATCTGCCTGTTAATTCCTACGGGTAACAGACTTGGTGCCACCACATTTGCGAGAATTTTCTTGGCGGCCAATTCGGGTGCAACAAGGCGAATGGTATTTTCCAATGCCGCCTTGCCAAGGGAGTAGGCGGCAACGGCTGGATTGGGATGGTGAGAACCAAGTGTTGATCCGATAGCAATCAGACGCCCACCGGACTTGGGTGCAAATTCCGTCAAGGCGCGAGCCAGTTCGAGGGTAGTATTGATACCAAATCGAACTTGCCGGTCCAAAATATCTTCGGTGCTATTTATCAGACCACCACGTGGCATCCCCGGCCAGGCCGCATGCACGACGGCATAGAGCGAGCGGCCGGCCAAGGTATCTGCCAGTTCAGCCCGCCATTGGCCAATTTCAAGGTCTGCCACAATGGTACTGTCTGCGGTCTCTTCGCTTACCGTGCCTTGGCCATCCGCCCGTCGAATGAGCGAAATAATCTGAAAATTCCCCTTTAGCGAATCGCACAAATATTGCCCGATGCCGCCGGAGGCACCGGTGACCAGAATGACCTTCCCGGTCGTCTCACCCCCGACTTGGGCCGCAACAGGCTCCGATTGTGTCCTGCTTTGCGTTTCCGCGCGAGGATCGGATAAACCGAACCTGATCAGGAACTCGGAAACCCGGCAATCATCCTTTAATGTAGTGACTGTGACGATCAGCCTGCCGCTTTGGGTCTCTGCATTCCAAGCTGCCACACGCCCGGAAACCCGAACCCGGGCAGGAAAATACAATGGTTCGAGAAACTTGCATTCAACCGTGGTCAGTAAGGAATACTGTCCGGGTAAATACATCCCCGCCATGGCCGAGGCTAAGCCAAATTGATAGGCACCATGGGCTATGCGCGCGCTAAAATTTGTCGTCGCTGCGAAAGCCGCATCAACATGTAACGGATTATGATCACCTGACAAATTAGCGAATTGAAGGATATGTTCTTCTTCCACGTCAGTCTCATACGACGCCTCAAGACCGGCACGAATGTCCCTTGCCAAGTGTATTCTGGCGCTAGGCGAGGCCAAGTTTTTCCCCTATCAGGTCTTTGATTACGAGAAATGATATAAACAGTTCCAGGTCGTCTGTGGAAATTGCGATGGCGAATTCTTCCTCGATCAATGACATCAAGGTAACGGTCGCAAGGGAATCCCATTCCGGCATGGAAGCAATGGCAGCGGTGGGAATATCTTCACGCGCCACATCAGGGAAAACCGCTTCAAAGCAACCCAGCAACCGTGATTCCATTTGTGACATTTCTAGGTGTACCCAATTTTGTGATAGAGGTTCGGGCAAGCGTCTTCAAACACCTGCTTTTTTAAGGATATACAGGACTTGGTTTCCGCTTCCAACAACGTACCGAGAAACGCGGTGATAGGTTCGTTTCGCGCAGTCTGTACAAAATTCAGGGCAATTTTCTCTGCTTTGAATTTTTCGAACACAATTGCCAGGTGTTGATATTCGATCCGCCGCGAAAACGCCCGGCAACTCATGACCCAAGACAGGATGCGCGCCCCGTCGTCTTCATTTTTGCCGGCCATGACAGCAATGGTGCCGAGGGGGCCAAATTTGTCTTCATACGCCAGTGACAGCAAGAAAGTGTCTGCCTCCGCCATCAACCCGTCCCATTCACCAGGCTGATACCGAGCGCCGTTCAAGTTAAACTGATTGGTCTTATTCACCAGTTCAAAGGCGCGGCCATCGGAGCCTTGTTTGCCAAAATTTGCCGTTATTTGGGGGGCGTTCTCCAAAAGAAATGCCTCATGATCCTCATCGTCGGATACGCTCGACTTTTCAACGAATGCCACATTGGCCCGAATGCTTTGCAGCCTGATCAAATCTTCGTCTCTTGGCTTTCTGTCTTCAAAAAGATGTCTCAGTTCGCTAAGAAAAGCCGGCAACTTATCGTCATCGTCGGTGGGATAAAGCATTGGCGTAATATCCGCGAACCGGGATTGGACTTCGTTGAGTTCCATTGGATTGTCATCCACGAAGACGACGCTGTCGGGTAGGATATTCCATGTCGCCAACACATCGCCAACGGCCAGTGATTTACGCTGCCAGGATGCTTTAATCGGGAAAATCTGGTTTCGGTCTAGAATAAGATCTGAACGCGAAAGCGCCTGTTCAACATTTGCCGGCTCATTTTTGCTGGCGATCGCGATTAGAACACCCTGCTGCGCCAATAACGACAGCAGCTGCTGGTAATGGCCATGCCCCTGTGCATCTGTTTCCAACGACCAGCCCACGCCGGCATCGCCAACTTCGCCAAGAATACCACGCCATAGGGTGCCATCTAAATCCGTGATAATTCCCTTCTTCCATGGCTGCGGAAACAGCAATCCAATAATGCGCTCGGACAGCTGCGAGGCCCAGTTCGTGGTAAATGGAAACCCTGCCCGCAGCAGCATGCGCAAGCTAAATGCCGGATCGCCTTGATCCATAGGACTTTGATCAAGAATGCGGACGTTTGGATGACCGCTCAGTTCATTGATCAATCCTGCCAATTGAAAACGCAGGCTGGCTTCAAACGAGCCGAGTCGATCTTTACCCGACAGATATTGCGCTGGTAGGGGATAATGCGGCGGCACAACGGCAACGACCGTCTTGTCAGCCACGGTACGAATAAGGCGCGCCAAGCGGCCAATCTGCCCTGATACGGAGAGTAGAATATCCTGGCCATCGGCGGCGACATGGCCCGTGGCGCGAAACCCCAGGCGAGGGTCAATGTCCGACCATTCCATGACAACAGCAACCGCTGAAGGTGGCTGTTTGGTTAGGCCCCTCAGCGTCTCGGCAAGACTGCCGTAAAGGCCAACGTCAACACTGACATTGTGCGCCGGAAACCGTTGGCATGCCCGCGCCAGCAGAAAGGTTTTAAGGTGCAGCGCTTCAAACCCGCATGCCAAGGCAATTTTTTGTGCGGGCTGATCTTCATCCTGCCGTGTGCCGGCAAGCTTTACGGCTTCTGCGAGCTTCATAGTGAAAGTCTCATTTCATAATCGAAAAACCAGCACTCATGCCGGATGCCGGTGCGTGAAGTCGAGGCCGCATTGTATGCGAAATTTTCTGTTATGGATTGCCTTCGCAGAGTATGGCACTCGCCTGCTGCTCTGAAAAACCAATATATTTGCAGTCAAATTTTGTCCGCTCGCGAAATTCCGAAAACGCCTTGAATTCATGCTGACGCCAGTTCGGCACATTATAAAATTCGTCAAACGCAATAACGCTACCAGGCAAAAAGTACGGCTCCAGAATTTCAAATATATCTTTTGTCGATTCATACAAATCGCAATCGATGTGGATAAACGCCACGCTCTTTTCGGATTGGCTTTCGAGAAACGACGGCAGGGTCTCGTTGAACCAACCTTTGTGCAAAGTCACGCTGGCAGGCACTTTCGGCAACATGCTACCACGGTCGAACTGGTGTTTGTGCCAATGGGTGCCGCCACCGCCATCGGGCAAGCCGTCGAAACTATCGAAACCATGAATTCGCCGCTCTCCCACTTCCTTGGCGATCCAGCGAAGGGATTCACCACGATGCACGCCGAATTCCAAAATCATGCCTTCACCAGGCGCGGCTTTGAGGGCCTCGAGCAGGTGGCGCTTGCGATCATAATATAGAATAGCCGTACCGCCGAATTCGGCTATGAAGTCCGCCGATTCGAGGGTGGCCCTTTTTTGTAATGCATTCAGGGGGTTGGTCTGATGCCGCCACCATTCCCGCAACATTCGGTCGACCGCCAATTGTAGCACGCGGCTGTAAAGCTTTCCGGCAAAACTCATCAGCTGCGAACCTTAGTAGGAGTTGCCATCGAAGCAGGAACATCCTGGCCTTGGTATATTTCAATTCGGCCTGAATTCGCCGTCGTTTTCACCGTCATTTTCACCTTCTATCTTTGCAGCCAACCGGTATTCATTTTATGTTGCAGCGAGCCTAATCGCCCGATTATTGGTCATTTCCAACCGCGCATTTTTCCCAGGCAAGCGGGTAGGTTATTGGGAAATCAGTACCGCATTTTCATCCTCGTCGAGCAGTTTTTGGAAATTCGAAAGATGCGCCGAATGGATACCCATCAACTGCTTGGCGACGGCTTTGTCATAGATGTATTTTTCAGCATTGAATTTCTGGATCATCGAAACCCAGAGCGGTTTGTTCTGGAAATCTGACCGGTATATCGCGCCCGGGTCGTCGTAGACCGTGCGCAATAGTTTTCTGAGCACCCGATCAATAAATATACTTCTTGGTGAAATGGAGGCATTTTCACGACCTGGACTGATATGTCCTTCGAAATACGGCAGATCAAGAAGCTCATAGAGTTGGCGAAAGGTTTGGTCCAAATTCGCCGTCAAATAGGCATGATCGATGACGATGGTACGGTGGTTGGGCAGGAACTGCCGGAACCGCGCAAAATGGGTATCAAAGAAATAGCGCTGAATATAAATGTCATAATATTCCTCGTTGGTGAGGAAATAGCCGAGAGGGTGATGGCGTTCCGGGCAATCGTGATTAATCATGCGCCGATAGTTGTAGTAGGAGAAAAAAGACGCAACAGGGTCCCGATAGGCAATGATAAAGGTCGTGTTATCGGGAACATGATCGGCAAGATTTCGTAATGCGGTGTCGGAATAAATATAGTCTGTCGTCCATTCATGAAAAATTCCGTTGTCAGCAACACGCTCCGTTTGGAAAAGGGCACGATAGTCGTCGAAATCAAGCGTATCTTTTGTCCAGAAATGTGCTTCTTTTCGTGAAGACAATTGTATCTGAGGGTGAATTGCCAGGCGTCTGGCAATAAATGTCGTGCCGGCCTTTGGAAAGCCAAGTCCGATTAGATCGGGTGCAAACGTCGCTTGTTGTGTTGATCCTTGGTCGTTGAAAATATTGATGTCCGGCATCTACCACTTAACCTTCATATTCATAATGGCATCACTCAACTTGTACCGCGCGGTGCAAAAATGCACAGATCCGGGGCGTTTGCAGATCAATAGTCAATGTCGCCTTTCGAGGCAATTAGAACAACCTCCGTATTGCCATTGATCGCATTAAAATCATGTAGGAATTGATTCATATTGGCGTCCCATAGTCTCTCTCCTTGATGGCTAATATTGCTATCAAGTATCCGGAACTAAACCGTGACAAGACCAATACGAGAACGGATTATATCGTTCGCCCAGTCTATTGGCTCTGCTGGCCTCGAATTGCAATTTTCGGCCTGTTTGGTTTGGTTTGTTGGAGACGCCAAGCCTGGAACATCAAGATACCCCAGATCGGCTCTTGAAATCTGTCGTGACCGGCCAGTAATTGCTGCCAGACGCTGTGTATGGCGCCAACACCCGTCAATCCGCTATCTGTGAGGAGGCCGGGTGCCAATAGCGCTTCGGCCCACTCACGCATGGGACCACGCAGCCATTCGGCGACGGGGATGCTGAAGCCCGCTTTCGGGCGCTCAAACATTTCAGTGGGGACATAACGGTTCAGCACCTGGCGCAATAGCCACTTGCCCTCGCCATCGCGGTATTTTTGCTCGAAGGGGAGGCGCCAAGCGAAATCCATGACGCGGTGGTCAAGTAAGGGCACTCGCACTTCGAGGGACACAGCCATGCTTGCACGATCGACCTTTGTCAGTACGTCATTGGGTAAATAGCCAATCGCGTCCATATATTGCATACGTGATATGAAGCGCGGGAAATCAGCCTCCAGGCCTGGGATGCCAACGGCTCGCCCGGCCCCTTCATCAACGGCAATGATCTCATCAGGCCGGGGCCAATTGGTGTGTTGGCGGTGGTAGATAGCATCGGCGCTGGGTTGTTCCAGGAAGCTGCAAAAGCGCCCCACACGGTCCCCCAGGCGGCCCTTTGATAATCCTGCCGGCAGCACCGCCCCCGTAGCGTTCCAAACATCATTCGGCAATGCGGATACCGCGTTGGCTGCCATCCTCCGTAGGGAAAGCGGCCAGCTGCCGAAACGGCGGCTGGTCATATCGGCCCAGCGATAGCGGGTGTACCCCGCCATCAACTCATCCCCGCCATCGCCGGACAGGGCGACTGTCACATGCTGGCGTGTCATGCGGGATACCAGATAGGTTGGGATTTGCGATGAATCCGCGAACGGTTCATCAAACATTTCCGGCAAATGCGGTATGATATCCATTGCGTCTTGCGGCGAGACATAGAGTTCGTGGTGCTCGGTGCCAAGGTGGCGGGCGATGGTTTTGGCGAATTTCGCCTCGTTGAACGCCTTTTCTTCAAAGCCGATTGTGAATGTCTTGACGGGACGTTCGCTCTGCGCCTGCATGAGAGCGACCACGAGGGAGGAGTCTATCCCACCGGAAAGAAAGGCACCGAGGGGAACATCCGCCAACATGCGCCGGCCAACCGCATCTTTTAGCAAGTCATCCAGTTGATCGATTGCATCGTCATCGCGTAGGGACAGGGGTTCACGTCCGCCCCGCACAGCGACATCCCGCAGTGACCAGTATTGTGAAATTTCAGGTTTGTTGGTTCCGTCCAGTCGAACTTTGGTGCCCGGTTCTAGTTTATTCAGACCTTTGTAAATGCAGTTGGGGGCAGGTACGTAATTCAGGCGTAAATAATCCGCTAAAGCGCCTTGATCGATCTCGTTCCCGAACCCCGGGACAGCAGCAAAGGCGCGTGGTTCAGAGGCAAATATAATCGCATTGCCAATATAGCCCCAATATAGCGGCTTAATGCCAAGGCGGTCCCGCAGCAGAACCAAGCTGCGTTCATGACGGTCCCAAAGGGCAAGGGCAAACATCCCGATCAACCGTTCAATCGCAGCATCCACATCCCAGCGATCGATGAGGGCCAGAACAACTTCGGTGTCGCTGTCGCCCCTGAATTGAACACCACCAGCTTCCAGATCCTTGCGCAGTTCACGAAAATTGTAGACTTCGCCATTGTAACAAATGACATAGCGACCACTGGCAGACGTCATGGGTTGGCGTCCGGCTGCCGACAGATCAATAATAGAGAGGCGTCGATGGGAAAGGGCTATGCCGGCAGCAGGATCACTCCAAACGGAACTGTCATCGGGCCCACGGTGTTGTATGGCCTGGGCCATCGCAACAGCAGTTTCGGCATGATCGCCACCACCGGGCCGCCAAATCCCCGCAATGCCGCACATTATGGCATCTCCTGGAGCACGGCCTGATTGGCGCTTTTTGACTGAACGCGGCGGAGCAGGGCGCTGGTTTTGTCAATCATGGATTTCCGGGGGAAACAGGTGACAATGCGCGTCCGCGCGTCCGCACCGGCCGCCGCCCGTCCCTGGGGCGACATTTTGGCAAAGCGACGCCATGCCGCCGCCAACGCGGTCGGGGCGAAGACGGGTACCACAGTGCCCTGATCACCAACCACAATGGCGGCATCGCCCACATCCGTGGTGACGAACGGCAGGGCCATCGCCATGCCTTCGCCGACTGCGTTGGGAAACCCTTCGCCATACGCTGAACATAGCGTGGCAATGTCCAGCGCGTTAAGCAGATCAGACACATCATCGCGGGCACCGGTCCAAATCAGCCGATCATCCAGGCCCAGAGCGTTCCCGATCCCGTGCAGTTCATGCGCATATTCTATGGTGCCGCCGCCAATGCAGATGAACCGGGCCGCCGGTACATCTCGGGCTAAATCCGCCGCTGCCTTTAGAAAGGTTGCATGATCCTTTACTGGGTCAAGCCGGGCGACAAGGCCTATGACAATATCATCATCGGAAAAACCAAATTCAGCCCGATAGCGTTTTCGTGTCGCCGGGTTCGGTTGGTAACGTTCGGTGTCGATGCCATTGCCCACAACCGTAATGGCGTCCGCGTGAAATTGGCTTTGCTGAAGGTGCCGTTTGCCAGCCCATGAATTGCAGATGATAAGATCGGCAGCGCGGGCCAACAGGCGTTCAAGAGCGAAAAAAATGCGCCAGGATAAGGCCCTGTCTTCAAGCTTCATGTCTGATGTTCGAATGCCCCAGACCAGGCGGCTGCGCCGCAGCCACGGCTTTACAATGGCAGCCACGGCGTTGGGAAAATCCAGATAGGAATAGACGACATCCGGCTTACTGGCGCGCAGGGCGCGAACCAGACGTAGGAAAAAACCAAACGCGTCATGCCGCCCACGCAGGCCAAGAGTGACAACTGGGATATCGGCTTCGCGCAGTTCCCCCAGGAGTGCGCCCTCATCATGAAAACTGATAACCGTTGGCGCGAACTCTGTTCGATCCAATCCGCACGCCAGCACGGTAAGTTGTACCTCCGCCCCGCCAACCTCCAGGGAATGAACCAGAAATGTGAGCCGGATTTTTCTGTCCGACGTCGGATCAGACTGTGGCATTGTCACCCTGAACTGATGCTGGCGCGGTATCATCTTCCCCAGCAGCTTCCGCCAACAAGTCCAGAAAGTAGCTCACGAAACGCTCGTGCGCACTGCGACCGACGGTATACTCGCGGTACAGGTTCTGGCCATTCTCGGCAATATGGAGATGGCCTGAATAGTCCGAGAGCACCCGGTCAACTTTTTCTTCAATGTCGGTCAGATCCCAGTCATGGGCAAGATAGGTTACATCCGCCTGGTAAAAATTCGGATAGGTCTCCAGGTGCGACATGTCCGGCTTCAGCAGTAGACCGCCGGTGATGAAGGTTTCGAAGTCCTTATAATTCACTTCGCTATAACCAAATGGCGATGTAACGATTTTGCTATCCCGAAGTTCCTTGAAATAGTTGATTTTTGAAACCCGCTCTGTACGGCGATAGCGATGTAGGGCGTCTGCCAACCGTAACCGCTGATAAGCCACCGTTTCGTACTTGTAGGTCAGGCCCATGCGGCAGGAGACCTCTATGGCTCGGTGCACGGATGGGCGGGTGAACATTTTGGTCGGGCGCATCAGCTGGGCTAATGGTACGTGTTTGTACAATGCTGAAATTCGTGGGCCCAAAAGTGAATAGTTCGCCAGCGCCGTGTTCCATGAGGGACGCAATTTAGCTAGATCCCTGGCATCCTCTACCGGCATGGACGAAACGGGTGTCGCATCCACCACGCCATTGCGGTTATGGTAGTAATCTGTGAACTGCCGTTGACCATAGAGCGCCTTTTGATACAAGGCACGGTCGCGCAAAAGATTGGTCTTATAATACCTTTTGACTAGCGGCAGGATTTCGCTCATCACCGTACTTGATGTTGATGAGCGGTCAAAAAACAGCGTCTCTGACACGCGCTCAACCAAATGCGCTACGAGGTCGAGCGCTTCTGTCCGGCGGTCAACCCAGGGTGCCTTCCAAAACGCACTATTGATCATTAAGACATCGCAATCGATCAAACCAGGCGTTGGTTGTTGATAAAGATGGAATTGTTGATGTTGATAAAGTTCGAGAAGCTGTAAGAGATGATACAATTTTGATTTCAATCATGTATGCAAATAATGAGATTGGAACAATTCAACCAATTGAAGCGATTTCCAAGATTGCAAAAGAAAAAGGAATTCTATTCCACACTGATGCATGTCAAGCTTCAGGAAGTTTGGATATTGATGTCCGAAATATTGGTGTTGATATGATGACTCTGAATGCAAGTAAGATTTATGGTCCAAAGGGCGTTGGGCTTCTATATGTTCGAAAAGGAATTCGGTTGGT
>ENA-OREN01004350-OREN01004350.1-marine-metagenome-genome-assembly--contig:-NODE-4350-length-12412-cov-27.936360_pt1 | contig 12412 bp, 15 predicted proteins | sample MGYA00248624_ERZ508555 | MGnify/ENA primary metagenome ERZ508555 (study PRJEB26222, sample SAMN06267773) | marine metagenome | isolation source: Saanich Inlet, British Columbia, Canada | place...
CAGATTACTGAACGGGGTATTGGTAATGGGATTTCGTTGATTATTTTTTCTGGTATCGTGGCGGGGACACCAGCTGCAATTTTTCAGTCTATGGATTTAATGGGAACAGGAGAATTATCTGTATTGCTAATGTTATTCTTGTTGGTTTTTATGGCTGCTGTAATTGGTATGATTGTGTTTACTGAAGGTGGTCAAAGGCGGATCTCTATTCAGTACGCCAAACGTGTGGTAGGGCGAAAAATGTATGGGGGGCAAAGTACTCACTTGCCACTTAAAGTAAATACTTCGGGTGTTATACCGCCTATATTTGCGTCTTCTATCATCATGTTTCCGGCGACTATAGCCCAATTCACTACCCACCCATGGATGCAAAATGTTTCAGCGATGCTGACACCAGGTACGATTGTTTATAGTTTGATCTTTATTGGGGCTATCTTTTTCTTCTGTTATTTTTATACGGCAGTTATTTTTAACCCGGTTGATGTTGCAGACAATATGAAGAAGCATGGAGGTTTTGTTCCGGGAATACGGCCAGGCGCAAAGACCTCGGAGTATATTGACGAAATTTTATCGAAGATTACTTTTTATGGTGCGATATATCTGTCATTGGTCTGCATTTTGCCAGATTATTTAATAAAATATATCAATATCCCATTTTACTTTGGTGGAACCAGTCTCTTAATTGTCGTAGGTGTATCGTTGGATACAATGCAGCAGTTAGAATCGCACATGGTGATGAGAAACTATGACGGGTTTATGAAAAAAGGCCGGATCAAAGGTCGGCGGGGTTGATTTGTGAGACTTATCCTACTCGGTCCGCCGGGTGCGGGCAAAGGGACCCAAGCTAAAATGTTGGATGAAAAATTTAGGAGACCGCAAGTTTCTACGGGAAATATTCTGAGAAAATCGATTCAGAATGGTACCGAGATTGGTAACCGAGCAAAAATATTTATGGATGCGGGAAAACTGGTTCCAGATGATGTTGTTATCGGATTGATCAAAGAGCGAATTGTAGAGGAAGATTGTCGGGCAGGGTTCATTCTTGACGGTTTTCCTAGAACCATAGTGCAGGCTGAAAGGCTAACAGAGACTTTGGATGAGATGGATTTGTCGATAGATGCGGTGGTGGACATTGAGGTTGAAGGCGAAGAGTTGGTAGGCCGGCTTACGGGGCGGAGTACTTGTATTGACTGTGGGGCTATGTTTCATGAAATGTCACGTCCTCCCTTAAAGGCGAGTGTCTGTGATAGTTGTGAAGGAGAACTCTGTCAACGCGAAGATGATAAGGAGGACACTATCAAGAAACGGTTAGAGGTTTACGAACAAGAAACCGCTCCCCTCAAGGAGTATTATAGAAAACAAGGTAACTTGAAAACAGTTCAGGGTTCTGGAAGCGTAGAGGATGTTTTTTCCAGAGTTTGCGCTGTGGTGTCCTAGTATGTCAAAGGAAGAATCGATAGAAGTCGAAGGAACGGTGCTAGAACCCTTACCAAATGCAATGTTTAGGGTAGAGCTTGATAATGGGCATAAAATTTTAGCCCATGTTTCGGGGAAAATGAGAATGCATTTTATTAGAATACTTGTGGGCGACAAGGTCAAAGTTCAACTTTCACCATATGATTTGACCCGAGGGCGCATCACTTATAGACATAAGTAGAAAGAAATTATGAAAGTAAGGTCATCAGTAAAGCCGATTTGTAAAAAGTGTAAGGTTATTCGTCGACAGGGAGTCGTTCGTGTAATTTGTGAGAATCCCAAGCATAAACAAAGACAGGGATAGGTTTTCCCCTGTAGTTTTCAAAAGGAGAAATTGTGGGACGTATTTCGGGTGTAGATATTCCTAAAGATAAAAGAGCTGTTATTGCCCTTACGTATGTTTATGGAATCGGAAAGCCTGCCTCTATTAAGATTCTGGGACAAGCTAAGATCGATGAAAATACTCGCATAAAAGATCTTACTGAGGACGAAGTTTCTCGTATCAGAGCGGTCATCGAAAAAGAATATGAGGTAGAAGGTGATCTTCGCCGTTCGATTAATATGAATGTGAAGCGGTTGATGGATATAGGCGCATATCGTGGTATACGGCATCGTAAAGGGCTTCCGGTGCGTGGTCAGCGAACGCATACCAATGCCAGGGGTCGGAAGGGGCCAAAAAAAACAGTGGGCGCTCGAACTAAAAAATAAATAGAGGAAAATTATTTATGGCGGTGGAAAAGGATAAAAAAAGTGTAAAAAAAAGAAGCAAAAATGCTCCGGAACTTGGGGTTGCTCATATTCAGGCAACATTCAATAATACAATTGTGTCGATCACCGACCTGTCCGGTAATGTTATTTCTTGGTCTAGTGCGGGAGCTCAAGGATTTAAAGGCTCTAGAAAAAGCACCCCTTTTGCTGCCCAGGTTGCTGCAGAAAAGGCGGGAATTAAGGCACGGGATATGGGGATGAAAAAACTCGAGGTTTGCATTAGGGGACCAGGGCCCGGTCGTGAATCAGCCATTCGTTCACTGTCTAATATAGGGATGGAGGTTACGGTCATTCGGGACAAGACCCCAATGCCTCATAACGGTTGCCGGCCACGAAAGCGGAGGCGAGTTTAATGTCAATCCTTAATATGGGGGATCAATAAGTTGGCAAGATACACAGGTTCTGTTTGTCGTTTATGTCGTCGCGAGGGCATGAAATTATATTTAAAAGGATATAGATGTGAGACCGCGAAGTGTGCTATCGAGAAGCGGGCGTACCCTCCTGGTCAGCACGGTCAAGGGCGCAAAAAGTTTTCTGAATATGGTCTTCAGTTGCGAGAAAAGCAAAAAGTTAAAAGAATTTATGGGGTGCTGGAAAAGCCTTTCCGCGCCTACTTCGCTCGTGCTGAGAGGAAAAAGGGGGTTGCGGGCGAGAACCTTCTACAAACCCTTGAATTACGTTTCGATAATATAATTTATAGAATGGGTTTGGCTCCATCAAGAAATGCTGCTCGACAATTGGTTCGCCATAACCACTTTACTGTTAATGGAAGAAAAGTTAACATTCCTTCTTACATTTTAAGTAAAGGTGATGAGGTAGCACCTGCTCAGAAAAAAATTGAGAAATTTCCTATCAAGACCGCGTTGCAAAATATAAAAGATAAGAATCAACCTCATTGGCTGGTGTTTGATGTGGAGACGAAGAAAGGAATTGTTCAGGATTTGCCTACAAGAGAAGATATTACAATTCCAATTGAGGAACAATTAATAGTTGAGCTTTTTTCTCGATAGCTCTTATTGAGAACTTAAATTCATAAAACATAGATTTGGTGCTAATCCACCAGAAAAATTGGAGGAAATATGTTCAACGCGCAAGGAATCGTTAAACCCAAACGCTTAGAATTTGAAAAAGGAGTAAAAAACGAAAACTATGGAAAGTTTTCAGTAGGTCCTTTTGAAAGAGGTTATGGAGTTACTACTGGTAACTCACTTAGAAGGATGCTCCTTTCCTCTATAGAGGGAGCTGCCATTGTTGCTGTACAAATTGAAGGGGTTTTCCATGAGTTTTCGTCAATTCCTGGAGTTCTTGAAGATGTTACAGAAATTATCCTCAACCTCAAACAGGTAAATTTAACTTTAGCTGAAGACGTTGATGAAAAAAGAATATATCTTAAGAAAGATAGACAAGGCAAGCTAAGTGCTAATGACATCGTTGCCGACTCGCAGGTCACCATTCTAAACCCTGACCATCTGATTGCAACGCTGGATAAAAATAGTAGCCTGAACATTGAAATGATCGTACGTAAAGGTAGAGGCTATGTCCCTGCAGAAAAACAAGAATTGGAAGGGGAGTCTGTGCAAATGATAGCAGTCGATTCAGTTTTTTCTCCAATTGAAAAAGTTTCTTATAACATTGAGAGCACACGAGTAGGTCAATCTACTGATTATGATTTGTTAGTCATGGAAATATGGACAAATGGAGGCATTACTCCGGAAGACGCTGTAGCTCATAGCGCTAAAATTGCTAAAGATCATATGCAGGTGTTTATTAACTTTGATGAGGAGCCCGAGCCAGAGAAGCCAGTAGCTAACCAAGAAAAACAGAAAATGTGGATTAATTTAGCCAAGAGTGTAGAAGAGCTAGAGCTCTCAGTGCGTTCATATAATTGTTTAAAAAATGCCAATATTGAAACTATTGCTGAGTTAGTTCAAAAAACAGACTCGGAAATGCTGAGAACAAGAAACTTTGGCCGTAAGTCTCTTAATGAGATTAAAGAAATCCTAGATGGTATGGAGTTGCATTTAGGAGTAAAGCTTGACGAAGAAGACCTGAAACATATCACGCAGGTCAAAAAGAAAAAAGAAGTAGAGGTTGAAGCTAATATCGACTTATGATCTCTTATTTAAGAGAATCCTAACTAAGGACACCCCACGATAATGCGGCATTTAAAAACGGGTAGAAAATTTGGGCGCACATCAGCACACCGAAAAGCACTATTTAGAAATATGGTGACTGCTCTAATTGGTAGAGAACGGATTCGTACCACTTTAGCTAAAGCCAAGGAGTTGCGTGGGAAAGTAGAAAAAACCATTACACTTGGGAAAAAAGGGACACTACATGCCCGTCGCCATGCTTTAAAGCTGGTTGCCGATAAAGATTCATTGAAAAAAATATTTGGCCCTCTCGCTGAGAGGTATGCAAACCGCCCAGGTGGGTATACTCGGGTTATTAAGTTGGGTCACCGGCTGGGGGACGATGCTCCTATGGCATTTATTGAGTTGGTAGACCGGGAGGGTGAATCGCCTGTAAAACAGCCGGACAAGGGGAAGAAAAAGGTGGGGGTGACTGCTAAAAAGGCAGCAGTCGAGGAAAAAGAAAAAAAACCGAAAAAAGATGCCAAGGAATCTATAGCTAAAACAACAGGTAAAAAATCTGATGGGGAGAAAAAGAAGGTAGCACAGACTAAGAAAAAAATGGTGGATAAAAAAGAAAAGAGCGTTAAAAAAGATAAAAAACCTGACGAGGATTCTACGACAAAAAAATCATAGAGAAAGATTTATAAGCCGGCGAAAGAACGTTTAAGAAAGCAAAAGATAATCCACATAAAACTCCTCACACGCAGTTTGGACGCACGCCAGTAGGATCTAGCTTAAACCGAAAGTTAGTGTTCTCTTTAATGTGCTCAAGAAGGTCATCATAACTTTTGAAGTGATCGCTAAATCCATAGTCATCGCCTGTGTATTCACAGTTTTCTACGCTATGTTCTTTGCAGAGGTATGGCCTGTCTTCATAAATTCCACACTTGTTATCTGAAGTTAAGAAATTGCACCGAGTATGGATCATAATATACCATTGCTTTCGGTAAACATAGATTGATACTTTTTCGTGAGCAAGTTTCCACAATAGACTTTCGTAGTCCTTGCGATTTTCGGGTTCATCTATTCCAAAAGCAAAATAATTACAGCAGAATGCAGGAAGGCATTTTTCGCATTGGTGAGTGTCATCCCGGGCATTGTTGTTGTTTGCCATAAATATTTAATTAACTTACTGCTAAAAAGTTATTGCTACTTCTAGAGCCTTACTAGGTAGCAGGTTTGCAAGAGGTGATGCGGTTTGCAATATTTTTTTAAATATTACAGAAAAGTTATTCAATATACCATGATGTGCTTTATAAGTTAAGAAAGTAACAACAGTTTGCGATAATGACTGAAACTTTCTAAGAGAATGATTCTAGATTGCGTAAAATCGTTTTATTCGACAAAACCATAGTTGGATGTTAAGAGTAGGCTGTCATTTTTAAGTATGATTTAATGCTTTTAAGTTTTACAGCCATTAAAACAAACTATTCCAATGGCACCGAGCAATAAAATATGAATGAATAGAAAAAAGGCAGGGGAAGGTAGCAAAATATGTATATCCCATGGACATATCAGACCCCGTTAAAGGTAAAACTCTAAGCACGTTTTTTATGGGGTAATGCCCCTAGGTTAAAGTTACTTATAAGTGGTGAAAAAATTACTTGTAAAAAAATATTGACAATTAGAGAATGAACCGATAATGTTAATGCAATCTATAGATTTTATTCAGGGCTGGGAACTCCAGACCCGCCAAGTAGAGTTGACACGCCTAAGTGCCCTCCTCTGGTTTTTAATAATAAATGAATTAAATGAGCCTATTATATAAAGAAGTATGAGTTATAAGTCGGTTCTACAGGTTTGTTAGTAGAACCGAACGAGAACTTCTGGTAGCACCCATCATCCAATCCATTAATTAACCCACCTATCAAAATAATAGTATGAATATTGAAGACCTAAAATCCAGGACCATTTCAGAACTTACTAGTTTAGCAAAAGATCTTAAAATCCAAGGGCACAGTGGCCTGCGTAAACAGGATTTAATTTTCAAAATTCTTGAAGCTAAGACTGAAAAAGATGGTTTGATGTTTGGACAAGGGGTTTTGGAGATTTTGCCCGATGGGTTTGGTTTTCTGAGGGCGCCGACCTACAACTACCTGCCAGGTCCCGATGATATTTATGTTTCGCCATCACAGATTCGCAAATTTGATATGCGGACAGGGGACACTATTTCTGGACAGATTCGCCCACCGAAGGAAAGCGAGCGATACTTTGCGTTACTCAAAGTCGAGGCCATTAACTTTGAAAACCCAGGGAAAACAAAAGATAAGCTTTTGTTCGATAACCTAACACCCCTTTATCCCTCAGAGCGTTTGCGTTTAGAAACGCCGAATGGCAAGGATTACAGTTCACGTATTATGGATATGATGACGCCGATTGGCAAAGGTCAGCGTGGCCTGATTGTAGCTCCACCAAGGACAGGAAAAACTATGCTACTGCAATCAGTTGCGAACAGTATCAGTATTAATTTTCCTGAAGTTGTACTAATGGTTTTGCTGATTGATGAGAGACCCGAAGAGGTGACTGATATGAGTCGATCGGTTAAAGGAGAAGTTATCAGTTCAACTTTTGATGAACCCGCTCAAAGGCATGTGCAAGTTGCAGAAATGGTAATTGAAAAAGCTAAGAGATTAGTTGAACATAAGCGAGATGTTGTGATTTTGTTAGATAGTATTACAAGGTTAGCTAGGGCTTACAACGCTATCGTGCCCCCAAGCGGTAAAATTCTTTCGGGTGGTGTAGACTCTAACGCACTGCAACGCCCTAAACGTTTTTTTGGGGCAGCCCGAAATCTAGAAGAGGGAGGAAGTTTGACCATTATCGCAACGGCTCTTGTCGATACTGGTAGTAGGATGGATGATGTTATCTTTGAGGAATTTAAAGGCACAGGTAATCTCGAAATCGTTCTTGATAGAAAACTAGCAGATAAAAGAACCTTCCCTTCGATTGATATTAATCGTTCTGGAACGCGTAAAGAAGAACTTCTTTTACCTCCAGAAGATTTACAGAGAATATGGCTTTTAAGAAAGGTTTTGCTGCCGATGGGGATTCATGATACCATGGATCTTCTCTTGCAAAAAATGAAGGAAACAGAAACGAATGCTGAGTTCATGTCAACTATGAACTCTTAAAGTGTAGGGAAAATCTAATCTTATGAAGACAGACATACACCCAGATTACTTTGAAACGAAAGTCCGATGTGCGTGTGGGAATGAGACTCAGGCTTATTCCACAGTAAAAGATATGCATATTGATATTTGCTCTAACTGTCATCCATTTTATACAGGCAAGCAAAAGCTTGTTGATACCGCGGGACGAATTGAAAAATTCAATCGCAAGTATGGCAAAACTAAGACTCAACAACCCGAAAAATCAACTGCCCCCGAGTAGCTTCCTTTTATTCGCTGTCCACACAGTTTTTTATAGTCATTCGCCATCACTGGCAAGAAAAAAGTCCCCTCCATTCTATTACAAATACTTAATTATGTTTGAAAAGCTAGAAGAAGTAGAAAAAAGATATGACTATTTGAATGGCCAAATGAGTGACCCCAAGATCATTGCTAGGCAGCACGAATTTCAACAATATGCTCGCGAACAATCCGAATTAGCTCCAGTTATAGCCGAGTATCGTGCGTACAAAAAAAATCAAGATGAACTGAAAGAAAATCAGGAAATTTTGGAGGAGGAGGCGGACGAGGAAATTTTAGTTATGGTACGTGAGGAAATCACAGGTCTACAGACAAAGATGACAGGGTTGGAGCAAAAGATAAAAATAATGCTTTTGCCAAAAGATTCCAGAGACGAACGAAGTGTTATTATGGAGATTCGCGCTGGTACGGGGGGTGAGGAAGCTTCATTGTTCGCTCTGGACTTATTTCGAATGTATACCCGCTATGCCGAAGCAAAGAAATGGAAATCTGAAATTCTGAGCCAGAGTGAAACGGGTAAAGGTGGGTTTAAGGAAGTTATCTTCAATATTCAAGGCAAGGGAGTATATAGTAAATTAAAATATGAGGGAGGAACTCACCGAGTTCAGCGAGTTCCAGAAACAGAGACCCAAGGGAGAGTGCATACCTCGGCGGTAACCGTAGCTATTATGCCACAGGTTGACGATGTCGATATCAAAATCAATCCGTCTGATTTGAAGATAGATGTGTTTCGATCCTCAGGGCCAGGTGGTCAAAGCGTCAATACAACGGACTCGGCAGTTCGTATTACCCATGTGCCGAGTGATTTGACGGTTACTTGCCAAGATGAGAAGTCGCAACACAAAAATAAAGATAAAGCCATGAAAGTTCTTCGTGCACGGCTATATGATCTTGAACAAAGTAAACAACAAGATGAACTCGCTCGTGAGAGAAAACAGCAGGTCGGGTCAGGAGACCGGAGTGAACGTATCCGAACTTATAATTTTTCTCAAGAGCGAATCACAGACCACCGCATTGGTTTGACCTTACATAAACTGACGCTAGTTCTCCAGGGTGAACTTAATGAAATTATTGATGCGCTTACGGTTTATTACCAAGCGGAAGCTCTAAAGAAGGGTAATTAACCTTCCCTCCGAGTTAATTATAAGTGATATAGACTGAAGTAGATAATCAATGAAAGAATTTCTTAACTGGTCAATAGGTCGCTTAAACCAGGCAGGAATTGATTCTCCACGCATGGAGGCCGAAGTGCTTTTTGCCGGAGCCTTAAAATTATGCCGTGAAGAAATTTATCGTAGGCCAGATCGGATTCTCACTGAACCTGAAAAAGCTATTATATGTGATTTTGTAGATCGGCGGGTTCTCCGGGAACCTGTAGCCTATATTATAGAGCGAAAAGAGTTTTGGTCTTTAGATTTTAAAATCACACCGGACGTTCTAATCCCGCGACCAGAAACAGAAACCCTTATTGAAACTCTGCTTTTACTAAACAGTAAAAACCCAGATAAGTTGCCGCTACGTTTGCTGGAGATCGGAACTGGATCAGGAGCTATCGCCGTGGTCGCAGCGCAGGAAATTCCTGGTTGTCGAGTGACAGCGACCGACTATTTTTTAGGGGCGTTAGCTGTGGCTAGGTTAAATGCTGAAAACCACGTAGTCGCTGACAAGATTGATTTTGTTAAGAGCGATATTTTTTTAGATCTACCGATAGTTCTTTATGACTGTATCGTGTCCAATCCACCTTATATACAAACTTCAAGTTTAAATAAACTTATGGCAGATGTGATTAATTTTGAACCCAGAAGTGCACTCGATGGGGGTAATGACGGGTTAAGTTTTTATAAGCGAATAATTCCAGAGGCTCTGGGCTATCTAAAAAAAGGTGGTACGGTTGTTCTTGAAATTGGAGAAACACAAGCAAAGGCGGTAACTAGGTTATTTGTTCAGGAAGGTCAGTACAAAGAAATTAAAGTTATTCAGGACTATAGTGGTTATGACCGCGTCGTATCCGCGAGAAAAAAAATATATGGATAAAATAGTTATAGAAGGAGGAGGACGTCTTGAAGGCGAGGTAGAGATTAGTGGAGCCAAGAATGCAGCTCTGCCGATTATGGCGGCAATGATTTTAACCACAGGGAAAAACAGGCTTGATGGTGTTCCTCAAGTTCGGGATGTAACCACCATGCTTCACCTATTAAATGACTTGGGTGGCTGCACTGAAGAATTTAATTCGGGTCGTATCTTTTTTGATGCAACCGGTATAAATAATTTTGAGGCACCCTATGAGCTTGTTTCTACAATGCGAGCATCTTGTCTTGTGTTGGGTCCGCTTCTAGCGAGATTGGGTCGAGCTAAAGTATCGCTTCCAGGAGGGTGTGCTATAGGAGCACGACCACTAGACCTTCACATAAGAGGTTTGGAAGGTATGGGAGCAAAGATACGTTTAGAGCAGGGATATATTTATGCGGAAGCTAAGCGTCTTCATGGGGTAAGATATTATTTCGATACAGTTACAGTAACAGGAACTGCTAACTTGATAATGGCCGCGACCTTGGCTGATGGAGAAACAGTTCTTGAAAATGTTGCTAAGGAGCCTGAAGTAGTGTTTCTAGCAGATGTATTGAATAAAAGTGGGGCAAAAATAAAAGGTCAAGGGACAGACCTTGTTACAATTCAAGGGGTTCAGTCACTAAAACCAATTAATTGCAATATTTTCCCGGATAGAATAGAAACGGGTACCTACATGATTGCTTCTGCGATCACGAGGGGTGATGTCAAGATAACCAACTGTATACCAAAACAAGTAGAGTCCTTAACTTTAAAACTCAGGCAGTCTGGATTGATCGTAGAAGAAGGTGAGGCAAGCCTTCGTGTAATTTGTGATAGCCAATTGAACGGAGTTAATATAAAGACACAACCTCACCCAGGTTTTGCCACAGATTTGCAAGCTCAATTCATGGCTTTAATGACACTTGCTCAAGGGAAAAGCATTATTCTGGAAACAGTGTTTGAAAACAGGTTTATGCATGTGGCTGAACTGAAGCGTATGGGCGCAGATATAACTATACAAGGCAGAACAGCTGTTGTGAGTGGAGTCAAAGAATTAAGTGGGGCACCCCTCATGGCGACTGACTTGCGGGCAAGTGCTTCTCTCGTGTTAGCTGCCTTGGCGGCAAAAGGAAAGTCTGTCATATCTCGTGTCTACCATATTGACCGAGGGTATTCTGATATAGAACAAAAACTTAATAGATTGGGTGCGAAAATTCGTCGGGAAAAATAATGAATTTGATTTATCCAAATCATAAAAATTTATGCAAGACAAAGCTATATTTAATAAAAAAGAAATTTTCCATATTGTAGTGTGGATGCCTAGTTGGATTGGTGATGTGGTGCTAGCTCTTCCTGCACTGCAGGCTTTACGTGATATTTATCCAAAGACTAGGATCACTGTCATAACAAAATTTCCTACTGGTCAATTATTATCTAATCACAAGGCGGTCATAGATACCGTTTTACAGTTTCCGAAAAATAAAGAAGATGGTTACATTAAGCAATATAGTTATGCGCTAGGATTAAGAAAATACAAATTTGATCTTGGAATTGTTTTTCCTAATTCGTTTCATGCTGCATTTATGTTGATGCTCACGGGAGCAAGGGTTCGTATTGGATATCGAACAGATGGGCGCCAACAGTTGCTAACGCACTCTATTCCTGTTACTAAAGAAGAAAAAAAAACTCTATATCGTGTCAACTATTTTCACAAAATTCTTTCTCCAATAAATTCAGAATTAGCCCCCGATCACTACGATTCTAAATGGACTAACAGTCGTATGGTTTCGAAGAATATTCTCCGCGTAGTGGGGCTGGATAGAGAAGATTTATTTATAACTATTCACCCGGGGGCATCAAAAATTGAGCGTGCTTGGCATGCTGAGCGCTTCGGTATACTTTGCCAAAACCTCATCAAAACTTACTCGGTAAAAATTATCCTTCTAGGCACTTATGACGAGAAGTTATTACTTGAAAAGGTTGCTTCATTTTGTTCTTCCGAAAATATAACGATCATTGTAAAACTTAACATTGCTGAGATCAGTAAATTGCTTAAGGTAAGTGAGCTATTCATTGGTAATGATAGTGGGTTATTACACCTGGCTTCGCTTTCGGGTACACCGGTCGTAGGTATTTTTGGCCCAGGGCATAAAGCGACTACAGGGCCTTTTATCGATGATAAAAAACAAGAAATAGTGACTAGAAATTATTCATGCTCCCCTTGCAAGCAACGATTTTTTGAGGAATGTGAAGCTTCTTTATATAGTAAGCCAGAATGTCTTGAGAGTATAAGCGTAAAAGAGGTTTCCGAAGCGGTCGATAAAATAGTTAAGCGCTTGGGGTTGTTTAAGAAATAGGGGAATTCCCAATCTAAAGTCTCAAGGTGTATTTACGAAACTCGATGCTTAAATAGAAGGAAATGCAATTTTTTTTGGGAATTTAGTTGTTTAAGCGAATTCCCTCTCCGTCAGTTTTTTAACGATAAAATTTCCAGTGATCCCTGTAAGAATGCCCGCAATAAGTGAGAACATAAAAAAGACTGGTAAAAGCTTGAAG
>ENA-OREN01004352-OREN01004352.1-marine-metagenome-genome-assembly--contig:-NODE-4352-length-12411-cov-5.214529_pt1 | contig 12411 bp, 9 predicted proteins | sample MGYA00248624_ERZ508555 | MGnify/ENA primary metagenome ERZ508555 (study PRJEB26222, sample SAMN06267773) | marine metagenome | isolation source: Saanich Inlet, British Columbia, Canada | place...
GAATCAGCGTGCAAGTTCGTATACTTCCCAACCGTTAATAGAAAAAAGCACCCTATGAGGTAACTGGAAACGAGAACATACATTAGCCTAGCTTGAGAATCTTGAGAAAAGCAACGAATTGAAAGTTTGAGGATACTTTCCTTTAATCCATAGGCCTGAAATATTACGATAAATGGAAGGAGATAGATTGCGGAACGAACTGGAATAAACCTACCAGATACAGCAGATACAGCATAAACAGAAATAGTTAACCCACAAAGCACCAAGAACAGGGGCACCAAAAAGCTTTTTTTCTTTAATAGCGTATAGATTCCGTAGCTAAAATAAAATAGTCCGCAAAGCCAGATGAATAGGGGGTACCTATACAACAAAGAACTAGGGTCATCTAGGTACTTATATCCGAAAAAAGTGGAAAACATGTCAGGGATAGCAATAAAGTTTGCATCCAAATTGGCATAGAAATCCCGAGACTGATTAAAAACCGTGGAATCTACAACAAACACTACCCAAACAAAGAATAAAGTTGTGATCAATGAATAGATAAAAAAGGCGATTAGAGAAATGTTTTTTAACGGGTGAAGGCTTTCTAGGTTGGGATATAATTTAATTAAAATTCTGAGAATCCAAATAGTTGATAATAGTACTGCAAAAAACATTAACGCTGCAAAATTAGCTAGGTAACAACCTACAAAGGAAAGAAAAAATAATAACCAATGTATGGTTTTTCCATCAGGTTGAAGGAGTCTAAATAAACAGTAGTAACTACAAATGGCAAAGAAAACTAAGGAAGAATAACCCCTCAGTTCATGCGAATAATGAACAAATATGGGACTTATAGCCAAACAAACAACCGCAATTATCGCAACAGAATCAGAAGCTAAAGTTTTCTTTGAAAAATAAAAAATTAACCAAAGGCTCAATCCTCCAAATAAAATAACTGGGAAACGCAATCCAATTCCAGAATAACCCAACACCGGTAAAGACCATTTTGCCATATAAGTTGTTAAAGTATGATGGGGTAAAACTATGCCAGGGTCAAAACGGTTGGACCAGGTTCTATTGGTGAAATGGTACCAAATAGATGCTTCATCGACATGTATGGGCATTAAAAAAGAAAAGTAAAACAAGGAAAACACCGTTCCAAAAATAATTAGAACAACAGTGCCATAAAGTATTTTGATAGATCGATTATCATTCATATTAAATTGGTGCAATCAGAAAACATATTCGTATTTATATAAATTATTTTGATTTAAAATTAATATTTCTAGATGGTATATCTGAAAAGACTCTGCGACATTTTTGGATTTTAATTTATTATAATACTTTACGGTTTTTTTTGTTTAGTCATAACTCTAAAATGACGATACTTATGGTACACAAAGTTTTAAAATCACCCTTGCTGACTATCCACTATCTTCTAATTCTAAAGAGCTAATAAGGCGAACTTTGATATAGAGGCTCTACTTCTTCCAGAATATTTTTTTATCTTCTAATGTTCACAACAACCTCAGTTTATTTTGTTCTTTTGTTTCTTATCCTTTGGTGTTACTGCGGGTACTTAATACTTTTAATGATTTTGGTTAAGCTCCAGCCCGGTAAGAAAAAAGAACAAATTTTGCCAAATCATTTGCCAAAAATAAGTGTTTTTGTCCCATGTTTTAACGAACAAAACCTAATCCAGAAAAAGATAGACAATCTTAATAGCTTGAAGTATGAAGAAAGCAGGCTGAATGTCTATTTCTTGCATGGAGAATCTACGGATAAAACGGGGGATATCATTGGAGGTGCAATCAGCGAGACTCAGAATTTTCATCTGATTGAAACTCGGTGCACCGGGAAAATCAATCAACTTAATTATGGTCTTTTGCACTGTCAAGGTGAGGCAGAAATTATTGTTTGCACAGATGTCGATGCTATTTTGTCAGAAGATGTGTTGACACTGTTCTGCCTTGCTTTTCAAAATGATAAAAAGGTTGGTGTAGTTGGCGCTAACATCTCGCCGCTTGCTGGTATGCAAATGGAAGATTATTTTTGGCGCGATCAAAATATTATTCGAACACTAGAAAGCAAGGTGTATACCGCATCTATAGTTGTCGCACCTTGTTATGCATTCAGACCTTACCTTCTGGAACAATTTCCAAAAGACTGTGTGGCAGACGATATTTATATATCTTTTAAAGCAAATACTGAGAACTATTTGACCAAATACATTACCGAAGCACAGGGACAAGAGACGCGAACTCCAAATGACCTTGGCGAATTTTTTGTTCACAAGTTCCGAAAAGGAAACGCTTATTTAATTGAACTGTTTAGGTTTTTTTACTTGTTGCCACATATGACAGGTTGGTGGAAAATTATTTATCTCACGAAATTCTTCCAGTTGGCCATAATGCCCTGGGCTGTTCCGTTTTTTCTGTTATCCACCATATCGCTCGCGTTAAGCGGTTTGAGCCTATTTCAGATAAGTTTTTTTGGCTTGCTCGCCTTACTGGGAGGCTTTATGGCAACTTTTCATTTGTTGAAAAGAGAAAGAAGAAAATACTATACAGACGGTGAATCTTTTCAACTTCCCAACTTGAACCTCTTTATCCTGAGTAATATCATACTAATCGTAGTAGGGATAAGTTATCCTTTTTATAAACAAAACAGCTCCTATAATAAAATTGGGAGCGATAACTGTTAACCCGCCTCTATGTTTTCTAGTTTTATTTAACTTGCCCTTAAATAACGCCTTATATGGCAATAGGAGAAAACATTAAAAATATACTTCTTACAGGAACTTCTGGTTTTTTAGGCGGTCACATCAAGAGTCACCTTAATGGGCAGTCTAGCCGGTGGCGGATATTTGTAATTGCCAATCAAGAGGAATTCGAAAGCTTTGAAGAGAAGTTTGTAAACCAACGATTCGATGTTGTTATTCACTCTGGATTTTCCATTGACTTCCAAACATCTAAAAGCTGGGATCCCTCCAAAAATATCGAAAACACAAGACGAGTCCTTAAATTTGCGGAAGAACGAGGAGCGTCTTATGCTATTTTTTTAAGTGCGGCAGGAACTCTCGGTGTTTCGAAAAATGACCAGGTTCGCAACGAGGATCATTTTGGTAAGACCGATCCTGACTTTATTGATTATCTGAATACTCAATATATTCAGGATAAGATTGCTTGCCAAAAAATCGTCGATGACCTTTCTTTCCCAGCGGTGACTCTTTACCTTACGACAGTTTATGGCCCATCAATGGACGCCAATGTAATGGGTGGACTCAAGGGAATTTGCGGCATCAATCCGGTCGTCGTTTACCCGCCAGGCGGATCAAGTTTCCTTGATTTGCGTGATTTTTTAAATGCTCTGGATTTGATTTTATTAAAGGAACCTACAGGAGGAATGATCTTGTCTAGCGGCAATATTCTTTTTTCTGGATTATACCAAGCAGTTTTGGATTTTTATAAACTGCGAAGAAAAAAAATAATGATCCCTATTCCGCAACAGGCTAAAGTGATTTTCGATCAGAATTGCATTAGTAGGTTTTCATTCTTGAAAAATACAGCAGTGCTAAAAACTAGTTTCGGGTACAAATATTATTCTGCATATAAGGCCCAAAAACTGATCAATTGGTCGCCTAGGTATACCATCAATGATTCATTAAAAGAAATCCTTACTCATTCAACATCTCCTTCTTAACAGGTTTTGGCGGGAAAATTTTTTAATCAGGGTTTTACCGCTATCAGACGAATTACAGGGGCCAGTCCTCTTCTTTTAAGTATTCCAGAAAAACCAAGTTTTTCTAAAAAACTGACCGCAGGTCCCATACCCTCCCAATGATAAACAATCTCTCTAATCTGAAATCCTACCTCGGATAATTGCTCGGCTAACTTTGGACCAGACAAACCTTCTTCACCATGGTACTCAGACAATAAATAATCCAGCTCGCTGGATTCGGGGCATTGCTTCAAGTAATCTTTCCCGTGGTCAAAAAATTTTCTATATAGCCAGAGCATTGGTCGAAAGTTCTTCACAAACTGACTTTCAATATCATGGTCGGTATAGATTATTCCTCCCGGACGCAAAACCCTAAAGCTCTCCTGGAAAAATTTTTTAGGAGATTTAAGGTGATGAAGTGTGGCAAAACCGCCTATAACGTCGAATGATGATTTTTTTGCCGGAATAAAACAAGTATCCGAGCATACTTTTAATGCTCCGGGAAGATTAATTCGCTTAAGCATCTTCTGAGAAATATCTAATAGTGTCATGCGGGGAAAAAATTTTTGGGCATGTTGAGCAAGGAATCCAGATCCGCTGGCGGCATCCAAGAACGAAAGCTCATCGGTTCTTGTTTTGCTAGACTGCAATACCGATAAAATATTGCTAAAGATTCCATCAACCCAAGTATGATCAATATGGCTGCCTCTCCTTCGGTCTACATCATCGTATATCCCAGCAATTTGGTCGTAGAACCTCTGGTTGGCTTTGGCAACCTCATCCTGATAAACAGAACTAGTGTCAATCTGGGAATCCAGAAATAAAGGGTTTATTTTATCCATCGACGCCATGTAATAGCCGGAATTGCTTGAATATATTCGTCAAAACGATTAAAGAAATAATCTCTAGGATTGGAAATAATTTTTTTTAAGTAATTTAAAGAAATATAAAACTGCCGGTAAGCGTATTTTGCTGTTTGGCGTATTTCATCAGCTGAAGCTCCCCCGACTTTTTCGTAACTCGGCTCACCATTCGCAGACCAAAAGTTTTCTTCATCTAGCTGGTCATGGAAAGTAGTTTTCTTAAACGGGATCATGATTTGAAATTGAGCAGTATGGGGGTTCATTTTTTTAGCTAACTGTATTGTACGTTGCATGCTTTGTTTGGATTCTCCTAGGTGACCTAAAGCGAAATCTCCATGTATTTGCAGTCCCGCTTCATGGGCATTTCTTGCAAATTCCATAGACTGTTCTACAGTGTTTCCTTTATCGATTTTAGCTAATACTTCTGGATCTCCGGATTCAAATCCAACATGCAAATTCAGACAGCCGGATCTTCGCATCAATTTTAGCGTTTCCAAATTCAAATTTGTGTTTGGTTTCGCATAGCAAGACCAATGGATATTATAACCCCTTTCTAAAATTGCATTAGAAATTTCTAAGGCGCGGGGATTAGTTAATAAATCATCCTGGATCATTATCGATTTCACTTCTGGCATAAACCGAGCCGCATAGTCGAATTCTTCCATGAAGCGACCAATAGAACGCAAGTTATAAATCCCTTTGGGCCTGTCCTCAACTACGAAAGTCTGGACCCAAAGACAAAAGTTACATTTACCCCATGCACATCCTCTTCCCGACATGACATCAATGAAAGGGTAAAGTTCCGATGGTGTTTTATATTTGGATATATCAAGTTGGCGATGAAAGTATTCAGTGGTAAGAGGGAACTGATCCAATAGTTCCGTTTGCAAAAGTGGTCGACATTCTCCGCATGTGATTTCTTTAGATTTTAATTCCTTAAAATATACATTGAGAGTTTTTAAAGGGTCGGCACCGGAAGACAATTCTTCAAGTGGAAGTTCGAATTCTTTTTTAATCGCTAGTTCCACTTTCCGTGATTTATTTAATACAGCTACAGGGTCGATCGATGTGTAAGGTCCTACAAATACTGACTTATAGCCTCGCTCAACTATTTTATCGGCAAATTCTATGTCGTTGTCTTCACTCAACCTCCCCGTGTATACTGCCACAAGATCTGGTTTAAACTCTTTTATCTTTTCCAATGTATCCTGGTGAGAGAGACCCTGCACCTGAGCATCCAATAATAACGTTTTATGTCCTTTCGATTCAAGATAACAACCTGCCTCCCCTAGCCAGATTGGGTACCAGCTAGAATGGGAAAGTGATACGAAATCACATCGCGCATTGCGCATATAATCCTGAATATAGGGTGGACTTAATAAAATAATTTTTGCCATGACTTGCTATTCACCAAATTTATGTTTATTTCTTATATTGTATAAAATAATGCAGATCAAATTATTTCAATATTATTTTCTAAAATCGTGTTCGAGTTTAGTGACTTAAAGTTATGATATTGATGCCAAGGAATCCACGGCCAAAGATGGTGGATCCCATGCATGTTTTGTTCAACACTTATAAAACGCTGAATCCATCGACCACGACGAATCCGGTTGACTTGGTACCCGCCTTGTTCCACGGCATGGGGCAGGTAGCAAATGAAATATGCGTGAATAAAAAATATAAAAAACCGAGGAACAATCCACACCCAAAATACCACATTAAAAAACCCATAAAACATAGAACTAATGACCAGAGCAGCTACAAGTGAGTTTGATGCCAGATCTGCGGTCCGCTGCCCTCTGGTAGTAGGATGAAAATTTTTCGGAACATTCTTAAAATTAAATTTTCTATTGGAGTCAACTAGAACTTTAGGGAAAGAAAGAAATGTAGACTGAATTCTAGAATATACAGGATCTTTTGCCTCATCTCCCGCCCAACGATGGTGGATCAAATGTTCTCGGCGTCTGGCAAAATATCCGGGATAAATAGAAGTAAGGGATGCTATCCAGCCCACAACGTGATTCAACCATTTAAATTTAGAAAAGTTTTGATGCGAAGATTCATGCCAGGCGGTAAAGGAGAGGTTCATCAGCAACGTGCCTAAAACTACCGCCACCCAAAAAGGCAACACACCACGATGATAGAACCAACTGACAACGGGAAGTCCAACAACCATGGATAAAACCAAAACCCCGGTAATACAATCAAGAATGGGCTTTGCTCTATGAGATTCTTTATGTTGTGCCATCTAAATTCGCTCCAATGATAAAAACCATAACAATCAAGTGGTCGTCATATTTAAATTGTTTATCAAAATTTTTATGCAAAGCATGTTATGTAAATTGCAGATAAAAATTAAACCCCAAAAACAGGCTTTCCCACTAGAACACGATAACTTGCTAAAAAAACCATTTTCAGAAAAAACTTGATCCCCGGTTTCGACTTCAACTTTGGAAGGATAAATTTTTGAATTCCGGATGGCTTGATTAAACGTCTTATGTTTTTTTGTTGATAATCCTTCGAAATGTTTTTCCGCAGATCATTCAGTTCAAAGGCAGTGAAGACCGTGGTATTGTACTTTGTTTTTTCGTAGGTGCTGGAGGCAATTGGAGTATCTCCTAATAAACCCTCTTGGTTATAAATACTATAAAGCTGAGCACCAGCCAAAGGTTGGCAAATCAGTAACTTTACAAAGTCTAAGTTACTTTTGTTGATATAATCAGCGGTCATTTGTATGTCTTCTTGGGTTTCATATGGAAAACCGATGATAAAATTTCCATGCGTATATATGCCAAGGCGATTACATTCCTTAATAATTTCTAAAGTTTTTTCAAGTTTTACCGGTTTTTTGATTAGTTTAAGAGTTTTTTGGGAACCCGTTTCAATAGGCAAGCCCAGACGATACATGCCACTTTTTTTCATGATGGGAAGCATTTCGGGTTTGAGTCCCCAAACTGTTACTCCCTGCGATGCCTGCCAAAAAATTTTCATACCTCTCTCTATCATACCTTTTGATATCGCTATGGCTCGTTTGGGGTCACACAAATAACTGTCGTCATGAAAATGAAACTCCTTAATTCCATAGTTTTGCATTAGAAATTCCATTTCATCAAGTACGTTTTCTGGTGAACGAATCCTAAAAGTTTTAAAATGTTTGACAGTGCTGCAGAAGGTGCAACTGTAATAACAACCTCGACTCGTCATCACATGACCAACAGGGTAAGCCATGCAATAAGCAAAATTCCTCGTTTTTTGATGAATATAAAGGTTCATATTAAGCAGATGGTAAGCTGGAAAAGGAATTGCGTCTAAATTTTCGGGAGGATTTCTCATTTCATTAACCTTAACCGTCCCATCTTTTTCACGCCAAACCAAGCCCTTGATACCACTGAAACTTTTATTACGTTCAAGGTGGTCAACCATTTCGAGCATGGGGTATTCGCCTTCACCTCTAACAATCATGTCAAAATACGATTTATCCATTATTTTTTCATACTCTTGAGTCATGTGGTTTCCGCCGCCAACCAATAGAATTTCTGGAAAATTTCTTTTTATTAATACAGCTAAATCATAAGCATCTTCATGAAATGTTGTGAAGTTATTTGAAATGCCAACTATATCTGGAGTAAATTCGCTTATTTGAGAGAGAATACTTCCATCCTTAAGACCGATTTTAATTTTATGACCACGTTGTTGTTTAACCTGAATGCCCTCCGCAAAACTATCAATGATTTTAACTTCATGGCCCTGCTTTTCCAGCATTGAAGCCATATAAGCGAGACCTAAAGGGGGATAGGCACCAAAACTTTCTTCGTGGTCTGGTTCAATAGTAATAGGATGAGACAAGAAGAGTATTTTCATAGGATAATGGTAAAAGGTCAACCCAAAGAGAGAGCTACCTTAAGTTTTTTGACCTCTTGTTTCGGTTTAAGGAACTAGCACATTTTGTTTAATAAATGTTTTTACGATTTGACAAAAAGATTTTAAATTCATTCCGAAAATCGCCTTTAAAACTAAAAAAGGACTTGAAATTAAAAAACTCCGATAAACTTTTTTCTTAACCCTTACTAAATCGATATTGGACTTATAGGGCAATGATTCTCCATGAGGGTCATATTGGCTCCAAATAGGCTCAACGCCATTTTGTTGCTTCTCATACATTGCTGTTCCAGGAAAGGGAATCGCTACATTGCATTGAAACGCATCAGCTTTTAAATCATTGAGGATCGATAGAACCTGTTTTGAATACTGGCTTTCATTTAAGTCATCTCGGGGAAATAACATTGTAAAAGCTACGGTTGCAATACCAACTTTGCGAGCCATTTTAAAAGCTTTGGTAGTAGCATGGCTGGTAGTTGCCTTTTTAGTTTCATCTAAAAGATCTTGATCTTCCACGCCAAAAAATATACGACTACAACCGGCTCGTTTCATTAATTCGAGCATGTGGATGGACACCGGAGTAACTCTCATATTACAAGCCCAATTAATCTTAAGGTCTCTCTTAAGAAGTTCTTCACAAAATTCGTGCACTCTCTGTCTAGAACTGTTAAAAGTCGCATCAAGAAAGAGGAATTCTTTGATATCGTATTTCTGGCAATCCTCTTCTATTTCATCTGCAATGTTATTCACACTTCTTAATCTATATTTATTTCCGAAAAGAACAGGATATAAGCAGTAAGTGCAAAGGTAAGGGCAGCCTCTCCCGCCCAAAAGTAAAGTGAATGAGTGACCGCTTTTAATATAAGGTGCATGATATTTTGTCATATCAAGAAGATCCAAAGCCGGTTTAGGTAACGTATCTAGGTTTTTCCAATAATGGGGTGTCGTTTGATTGTTTTTAGGAGTCATCACTCCAAGACACCGGCTTCCATCCATATTACAATCGATTAAACTGGCGATAGCGGCTTCGGGGTCTCCTAATAAAATAAAATCTACCCCCTTATTAAAATTGTAATCGACCATTCCCTGAGCATGGGTCCCAAAACAAATTTTTTTAACATGATCGGGGGTGGAAGCGATCAACTGGTAATCGTGAGTGGCACTTGTAGTGGTCAGATTCAAAATAATCGCATCTGGTCGAAATCGCTCATGCTCTTTGTGGTACTCCTGCCAAGGATCATCATATAAGCGTAGATCTAGGATTTGTGCTTGATGCCCCTTGGATTTAATTGTTGCAGCTACACTAGCCAGGTCTACTGGTGGAAGCAAACTACCCGCAGGTGATGTTTCCTGACAAACCCAAACCTTCACTATTTCTCTCTCGGTAGAAGTGACCAACAAAAATTTCATATTAAATTAATATCTTAATTTTGAAATTAGGGTTTCAGCCCGGGGAACCAAACGGCTTGTTTGGACGTAGTCAAAGAAGGAAGTCCCTACCACAAGTGCAGGATGAGGTTGGTACATGTTACAGTTCTGACAAAGGGAAAGGCCTTCTAAATTACCGTCGATATGCTTTTGTCGGAGTTGAGTCATTTTTTCAGAGTTCCATATTTCTCCAAGAGATTGCTCATTAATATTTCCGATAGGATAAACGGCATTAACATCCTGACAACAAGGGACCACCGTTCCGTCAGCCTGAATATGAGGGTCGCTCCACAGCCAATAGCAGGGTTGTTTCTTAGATTGATTTTTAAACTTCCCATGATTTCCACTATGCGTAATCTGACGAATTCTAATCCCGTCCACCCCCTCAATATCCCATTGCGAAACAAAATCCCGAATTTCGTTTTCAGTTTCACTCATACATATCAGTTGAAGAACTGTAAAAACGTCCTCATTTTTTTTTATTTTCATTTCCAAGAATTTTTTGATATTGGATGTCACATGTTCAAAGTTCGCCCCAAGTCTTATTTTTTCGTAAGTTTCCTTAGAGGCTCCATCAAAAGCAAAAATAATGTAGTCGTGGTCGGATTCAAAAACTTTTTCTATCACATCTGACGAAAAAGCTGTGCCGTTAGAAGATATTCCAGTTTGAAGGCCATTTTGTTTCGCGTATTTAATTTTTTCAAAAATCTTTTTATCTAAAAATGGTTCACCATAATGTTGAAGCCAAACCATTTCAACCTCTCCTTTTATATCGCTGATAATTTTCTTAAACAGTTCCATGTCCATATCTTGAACTGGACGAGTCATATCATGACGAGGGCACATAATACAATCCAGATTGCAGTTGTTTGTCGTTTCAATGCCGATGTGAGAAGGGTAAGAAACTGTACGATTTTTTTTAAGCAAGTAATCTGCAGCAAGCTTTAATCTTTTAATTTTCATTTTTTCCTGGTGTTAATTTATTTTTGTTGGAATTTATATGCCATTGGCCGTCATTAAAACCCTTGATGTCAGAGTTTCTATTAAAGAGTTATATAATGCGGCACCTTTAACCTTTAACCTTTAACCTTTAAATTTATAATTTCGAATAATGTTAAAAATAGTACTCGGGTCTAATGAGTACATTAAGTTGAATTCATTTTGGCAGGGAATGTGGCAGGTTTTGCAATTGTGGCCACTAGCATTTTCAAAGGCCTTAGCCATGCCATGCTTTAATCCGTTTAATGGTTTTCCCGTGTCGACCAATGTAGGACAAGGGTATACATCTCCATTAACATCGATAATCCCAAAATTTTTTCCAGCATTGCATTTGATGTAATCAAAGCTCGGTTCTTCACCGATAATTTTGTCCGTGTCGTAGCCATGTTTCCAATTCAGCGTGTACTCCAAGTTTTTCTTGGAAAAAAGAACCGGATATCCCTCATCTTTTAATTCGATAATTCTTTTAATTATCTCTCTATATTCGTCATCTGTTGGGATGTTGGGAGCTGTTTCCTTTTTTCCATCAACTGTTTTTTGAATAAGCGTACTGAACCCTACTTGGAACCCAAACTCCTTACCTTTCTGAAGGAGCCATTCAATAGAATAAAGGTTCTTTTTTGTTATAACGCAAGCTACTTGAACGGGAATTTCATGTTCCTTGGCTATCATTATTGCGTTAAATGCTTTTTCAAATGAACCCTCTCCCCGGTTAGCATCATTTTCTAATTGATCACCATCCAAACTCACGCAAAGCACATTCAGTTTTTTAACGTATTCTAGTTTTGCAGGGACCAGATAACCGTTAGTTGTCAAAGCGCATTGGATATTTTTTTCAGTTATGTAATTGATTATGTCTCCAATATCTGAGCGCGAAAGAGGTTCCCCCCCAACCAAGTTAATTCTTCGGGTACCCAATATGGCCAGATCATCTATAATTTTAAAAATTTCTACTATAGAAAGGTCCTTATGACCGCGTGCCGGGTAATCGGCATAGCAATAACCACATCGCAAGTTGCAATGATCTGTTACCGTGAGTTGTACTTGAAGTGGAATTACTTGACGAAATACCTTTGATTTCAATATGTTAGCTGCAAAGCTTGCCTTGTCGATAAATGATTTCATTCAGCCATTTAAAAAAGGAAATTTTGATGAGTTATAAGCTGTTCTATTACTTATTAACGGTTTTTAGTGACGCTAACTATATTTTTTATGTAAATAAAGGGGTCCTGAACATTTTTCATAACCATGAGAGCTTTTCTGGACGGAATGGCGGAACGACCGGGACAGGATATGCTCGTTGAAGGCTTGATTCATCTATTGGTGCGGATAAAAGACTCGAACTTCCATGGGGTTGCCTCGACATGAAGCTGAATTATAGATAAATTTTCTTTCTGGAGAAACGTTCTATGATTTTGTAGCTTGACGTAAACCATCGAAAAAAATCTACAAAGCTAGGAGTTTTATAAAAGCTGTCTATAAGTTTGTTTTGTCTGGTTTTAGGAAGATTTCCAGTTTTTGCCATTTCAATTGTCTG
>ENA-OREN01004354-OREN01004354.1-marine-metagenome-genome-assembly--contig:-NODE-4354-length-12410-cov-4.050028_pt1 | contig 12410 bp, 10 predicted proteins | sample MGYA00248624_ERZ508555 | MGnify/ENA primary metagenome ERZ508555 (study PRJEB26222, sample SAMN06267773) | marine metagenome | isolation source: Saanich Inlet, British Columbia, Canada | place...
GTATCTTCTGTGCCTGATAAGCGCACCAAACGAGGAAGCTTCAACCGTCCAACTAGAAACTCTGACACAAGTGTATTTGCATTAACGAGCTTCCGACCAACAGTACCACTTTTATTAATCCAGGATTTAGGAATCATACTTGCAATTAAAAATGCAACAATAGAAAATATTGTCATCTCCCACGATAATAAAATAAGTACGGAAAAATACCCTGAAAACATTATTACGTAGACTAGCATAGACATGGGTAGCATGATGCTAACTATAGCCCCATTAACTTCTGTCAGAATGATATTCATAACACTTCCAACAGGGGTTCTGTCATGATAAGAAGTATTCGCATCTATATAGCCATCAAAAATACGGTTTCTTTGTAATTGAATTAGGCGCTGAGATATTATTGTGTCGTATATCAATCTAGTATACGTAAAAAATTGACGAGCCAAAAAGAGTCCAAATGCTATAAGTAGCAGCACTAATAATGACGGTGCGATATTAAAATAAGAAAATCCATCAATAATATATTGCCATACATCTGAATTTGCAACCAATTCATCTACATCCCCTTTAAAGCGGATAAACTGAAATATCGGTAAAAACATTCCCAAGCCAAACACTTCTGTTGCCGTTGATAGAAAAGATAATGTTATAAAAATAAAAATTTCTCTATCGGACAATCCAAGATTGTTCGACTGAACTCTCCATTCAGAAAGATACTTTCCCACTATATTTTTTCTAAAAATCATCATTACATGTGCTATTATATTAATTGTTAAAATACGAAAAGGGTTAAGGCTTTTTTTACTAAAAAATTAACCAACTTTCATTATATTTCTCGTCCTATTTCAATTAGATACTTACCATAATCTGTTGACTTAATTTCAACACCGTATTTTATTAACCTTTCTGCACTGATCCATCCATTTCTACAAGCTACCTCCTCTAAGCATGCCACTTTAAGACCTTGTCTATGTTCTATTGTTTGTATAAATTGCCCTGCATCCATAAGGCTATCGTATGTTCCAGTATCAAGCCATGCAAATCCACGTCCAAAATTTTCCACATACAACTTACCTTGCTTCATATATTCTTTATTAATATCCGTAATCTCCAACTCACCCCTTGGGGATGGCTTAATAGTTTTTGCTATTCGGACAACGTCGTTATTATAAAAGTAGAGGCCGGTTACTGCATAGTTAGATTTTGGGTTACTAGGCTTCTCTTCAATAGAAACTGCCTCATGATTTTCATCAAACTCAACTACACCAAAACGCTCTGGATCTTTAACTTGGTAACCAAATATTGCAGCCCCATCCTCTCTTTGCATTGCTTTTTTTAAAAAGCCCTTTAACCCTTGTCCATAAAATATATTATCACCAAGTATTAGACTTACAGAACTATTTCCAATAAAATTTTCACCAATTATAAACGCCTCTGCAAGTCCATTTGGCCGCTCTTGCTTTGCATATTCAATAGACATCCCAAAGCGACTTCCATCACCTAAAAGCTTTTCATACAAGTGTAATTGATCTGGAGTTGAAATCAGCAATATATCTTGAATACCTGCTAACATAAGCACCGAAATCGGATAATAAATCATTGGTTTATCGTAAACATGCAGCAATTGTTTTGATACTGCTTGCGTTGTTGGATACAACCTTGATCCAAGACCACCGGCCAGAACTATTCCTTTTCTGTCTATTCTCTTGATCATTGCACCTTTTTGGACCTAACTTTTTTTGTAATTACCATCTTGAACTCTTGTCCACCAAATTTGATTATTCAAATACCAATCTACTGTTTTTTTAATGCCTGTTTCAAAAGACTCTTTTGGCTGCCAATTTAAGGTATTTTTTATCTTAGTCGTATCAATAGCATATCGAAAGTCATGACCTGGGCGGTCATTTACAAACACAACAAGGTTGTAATAGGATTCAGAAGCTGTTTGCACAGATGAAATTTTTTTCTCTAACACCTTGCAAATCTCCCTCACCACTTGTAAATTAGTCCTTTCGCTGTTTCCACCTATATTATAGGTTTCCCCCACTTTTCCTCTCTTCAGTACTTCGATTAGCGCCCTAGCATGATCTTCTACATACAGCCAATCTCTAATTTGATCCCCCTTTCCATAAATAGGGATTGGCTTTCTATTGATTGAATTCAGTATAATCAAAGGGATTAATTTTTCAGGAAACTGGTAAGGCCCGTAATTATTTGAACAGTTAGTAATCATTACAGGTAGGCCATATGTACGTTGCCACGCTCGCACCAAATGATCAGCACTAGCTTTGGATGCTGAGTATGGGGAGCTAGGAGAATAAGGGGAGTCTTCAGTAAATGCACCTTCCGTATCTTTCAAGTCACCGTATACTTCATCGGTAGATACGTGATGAAAGCAAAAATTTTCTTTCTTTTCTGCTGACAATTCTAGCCAATATTTTTTAGAAATTTCTAAAAGGTTATAGGTGCCAACAATATTTGTTTGAATAAAATCAGAAGGGCCATTAATAGATCGATCTACATGGGATTCAGCCGCAAGATGCATTATTTTTTCAGGTTGATATTTGTCAAAAACCCTTTGTAACTCTTGCTTATCACAAATATCAGTTTTATCAAATATATACCTATCACTTCTTTCAACACTCTCTAAAGACTCTAAATTACCTGCATAAGTTAGTTTATCTATATTAATTACAATGTCGTTAGTGTTTTTAATTATATGGCGAATTACTGCTGACCCAATAAACCCACACCCGCCAGTTATTAAAAATTTCATATACCAACCCTTAGCCACCATGCAATCAACTTACTAAACGTAACCTTGTCCAATCCTACACATAAGAAATAAAATGGCTTTTTACCCAGCATTAACTCCATCAAACCTCCAGACTGCCGTAATCATACTACCCATAAATGGCACAGATGAATCAACTAAAGACTTACTACCGCCTTCAATTAAAGCAATATCTTTTTTAATTTTCTTAAAATCATTTTCAGCATTGGCATAGGGTGTTTCCTCATACGGATAATGGTACGATACTAATTTAAACCCTGCCTTACTAATTATAAAGTCCAAATGATCTATGGAAAAAAAATGTATATGATCAATAGAAAATAAATTCCATTTTTCTTTATACACATCAAATGCAAATGATTGACCGTTAGGTGTTGCGGTAATATACAGATACCCACCTACATTAATAATCTTACTTATTTTGTCAATTACAAGTTTAGGGTTAATAAAATGCTCGATAACACCACGTAATGTAATAAGATCGTACTTAACATCAAAATTCATATCTACAATATCACCTATACGGATAGGTATATCAAATAATTCCTTAGCTTTAACTCTACATTCATCTGAAAACTCTATACCGTGCCTAGTAAAATTACTAGGATTAAATCTAGAAAGAAAATACCCAGCACTAGATCCGATATCCAATAAGTGTCCACGCTGGATATATCTAAGTATCCAATCCCGATCTATATCGTACATTACCTTTCTTTTGTTTTCTAGATTTTTATCCGTTAATCTATCAGATAAATATTCACTATACAAGACTTTCACACCTGTCTCAGTAAAGTATGGATTAGTCGATATCATGCCGCATTTTTTACATTTTTTTGCAACTAAATATGACTTCTTTGCAAAAATTTCGAAATTCTCCTCTCCACAAACTATGCATGGCCTTGTTTCTATATCCATGTATTTTTCCATTAAATCTAATTTCATAGCATATCATTTATTTTTAAAAGTGATTTATGATACCTAAAAGGGCTCTTATCATAGAAGTATTCCTTTGGCTTATTTTTTATAATCAAACTAGGAGACTCTCCGAATACTATACTATTATCAGGGATAATCTCATCTTTAATCAACGCATTAGCTGAGATAAACACATTATTTCCAACTATAGAGTTGCCAATGACTGTAGAATTTGAAAAAAGACAAACTAACTCACCAAAATGCGGGAAATACCCATGATTTCCACCAACAGTGCAATTATGCCTAAATGCGAAATAATTTCCAAAAACCCCTCTTCCAATTATTGCCCCTATTGGATGATCGACAAAGAAAACATTAGGTAATTCAACCTCATAATAAAGATCACAAGAGTTCATCATTCTGTTAAGGTAATATATTTTATCTGCCAACTCTCTATGGCCTAATAGAAATACGGTACGTGATAGAAGATATAAAAATACTGCATATTGAGATGAATGATATGGATTAAACACTAAATTATCGTCACAATTCCAATAGTACTTATTGGTATTTCCAATATAACAAACTTCTGCTTTTAATAATACTTCATCAATACAACTATCAATCACAGAAATATCACTACTACTCAAAAAAAAAAAATTTAATTGTATATGTAGCAATTTTAGTAAGTTGTCTTTTCCAATAGTAATGATCATAATTTTTTTATAATAAAAAATCTTTTAATTTTTTCTCATCAAACCTTATTAGGGTGCTACCACTATCTATTGTTGCAGGAACATAGTCCACTCTTTTACCTAACTCCTTCCTCAACTTCTTATCAACCAGATTGGTATCTATATCAATTAACACTATCTTTCTGTCAGTTGATAATGCATAGGCAAATGTTGTAGTTGAAGTGTGTGTAAAAATAAATACATCTGCTTTTTTCCAAGAACTTTCAAACGAATCATAAATCACTTTATCCACTAAATTGTTAAAAACACCATCCACCTCATCCCTTCTATCAGGATGCGCTTTATACAAGGTATTTAATTTTAGATCTTTTAGCATTGTTAATATCTTATACTCAACACTGATTTTTGGGAAAAAAAACAAGCCTCTTTCATCTGTTTTCTTGTCACAATTCATAGGAAATCCAACTAACATAACATTTTTGATCTTTTTATTAGATTTTGATATTATTGGATTTTTGTATAATGATTTAGAGGAGTTTACTGGATGATATTTAGTTCCTACCACCTCTTCCAGCTTCAAACATGAGTAAACTTTTTTATACTGATCGGCAATTCCTTGAGTAGGAACTATTATATTTTTACAATGGGTCATTGATCCTTTATGCATCTGGCTCAAAATAGTGGCTGAAAAATCTCCACCATGATGAAACCCAAACACCTTGCACCCAATACGCTGATATCCAATAGATAAAATTCTATGCATTGCACTAGCAACTTCAGTTATTAAAAACTTATTGCTATTATTTGAATCAATTATATTCATATAAGCGGGAATAATCCCTTTAAATCTATTGCCCCAGCATAATTCCATATCCTGTACATCTATACCCTCTAAAAATACAGGCTGATCAGCTTTTAATTTTTTGAGATATGGCGATATAAGTCTGTCCATTATGTCTTGATAAGACTGACTTGATAAACCCTCTGAATTTGCATTAAAATCTAATACATCATATGCATCCTGATAATCGCAGCATATTTTATTTTTTACAATGTATTTTCTCGAAAGATTACTACTACTCCCAAAAAATATGTAATTTTTTCTAGAAAGAAACATGTAAATAACCTTGTATATAGGTAAATGCCTATTAAAAATAATATTCTTTATAACTCTTCGAACAACTCTTGTTAATTTACTATGGCACGAGGTTAGTGATGAATAACTTTTTCCAATTTCCTTCCAGTCAGGTTTTAAATAGTTTTGAGAATCGCTTCCATATAAAATCTCTATATTATGCTTTTGCGCATAATTTTTCATATAATTGTAATGGAAAATTTTTAACAATGCACCTTGAAACTTGTAATCTATTAAGGCAAGGTCAAATAAGCTGCCCTCCAATTCAAACATTAAACTTTCATATTGTTGATACATATATTTACTAAATTCTTGGTATTCTTCCTCTGCCACAGGCCAATTCTCGCTACCTTTCAGGAATCCTATACCTTTATCCCTTATCACAGATATATCTGCAATAATAAATTTATTTATTGTTGGGATCTTTTCTTTCATGTGTAATGCTCTATATGTATTTATTCCATAATCTTGGATTAGTCCAAGATTTGTTCGTTGATGCAATTTCACCAATCGCACTCTTAATATTTGTATTAAGTAATATGCGAGAAGCCCTCTCTATTCTCTTTAAATTTCGTATATTAGTTGTTCCAACCAGCACCTGATCAATTAATGGTAATGAACATATATATGCAACAGAAAGGTCTATCAATTCTAAGTCATATTGACTTCCAAGTGACTTTACTTTGTTCAATAAAGAAATCATCTCATTCGCATCAGAAATACTCTCTATAATCATTTCTGGATGAAATATAATACCCTGTAGAAAAATGGATCTAACTGCAATTTTTATTGTGGAATTGGACTCAATTATACGATTATAGAATGATACATCTAAAATATTAACTGGTATTTGAACCCAATCAAAGCTATTTGATTCTAGAATAAAATCTAATTCATCCATGCTATAGATAGACGCCCCCACCTCTTTAATCAGACCCTCATTTTTCAATTGCCTTATGCTTTCAAGTATATGATTATTAGATATAACTGATATTTCATTTTGATGCAAATAGTAAAGATCTACATGTCCTAAATTTTCTATCGATTCAAATATTGACTCCCTCATCTTTGAAACAACAAACTCATCACAAATATCTAAATTATCAATCTTAGTGGATATGAATAGTTTTTTCTTATTATTTTTAACAAAATTACCTATTATCCTCTCAGAATCTTTATAGCGTGGTGAAGTGTCAAAGCAAGTGATTCCGATTTCAGTTGCTGCAGGAAGTAGTGTGTTGCACTTATCAGGATCAATGGTTGTAGAATATCCATACGAAGGAACTCCGATTTTTACTGTTCCAAGGCATAGCTTTCCACCCGTCAAAGTTTGATCCTATTATTTGCATCTTTCAAATCTGAAAAATTATCAATATCTAAAACTTGGTCAGACTCTATTAAAATTGGTAAAATTTTTTTTCCACTCACTGATCCTGATAGTAGGGTTTCTCTTCTTATAACCTCTATATCACCTGTCTGAAAATATATATTTGGCAAAAGCTGTCTTGGTAAATTGTATGGCTCGTGTACATCTTTAGATGGCGATGCAAAAGGCTCTATATACTTATTAGAAGATTTCCATTGCCTATATGGATGTTGACTAGACTTTGCAACTGCACGAACAGATGATGCATTCGGATTTTTTAGCAAAAGGTCTATGCTTTTCTCGATCAATCCTGCCGGCCTCAAAGGAGAGGTTGGTCGCAATAAAACAAATATATCTGCAGATTCATTAAAAATTTCTTGGCACTGTAGCATCGCATGATTCAGTACGGCAAAATCTTGGGTTAGATCTTCCGCATAAACAGAAGGTCGCATAAATGGCACCTCTGCTCCACAGTTTATTGCTATTGATGCAATCTCGTCATCATCCGTAGAAACTATCGTTTTATCAATATACTTAGAGTTTAATGAATAATCAATAGAATACTTGATAAGGGGGCTTCCACTTAAATTTCTTATATTTTTTCTAGGGATAGATTTACTCCCACCTCGTGCTGGAATAATTGTATATATAAGCATTAGCTGACTTTTGCAAGTGAAATAATTTTTTCTACTTTTTCTAGGTTATTTTTAGCGACTTCATCACACTCCACAAATGCCTTTCCAGCATCAGAGCACACACCAAATATCTTCTTTGGATTTATGTACGAATCTACAATTACATCATATTTATTACCAATATATCCTCCAGACACCACACAAACACCACACTCTAATATCTTTCTTCCATATTTATTTGATAATAAATCATTCATTTCTATCGCTGATAAAACTAATGGTCCAATCATTGGTGTAATATCGGCCCTCCATATTTTTATATTGCGCTCTACACACGTCTGAATCGCATCAGTAGATATTGTCCCCTTTCCGACATCCACAACAGCGCCATTATTATCCATAACTGCAACCATATCTGAGCTTATTACTGCACCTGAGTTAGTGCAGCCAATTATAGCATTGGCACCAATAGATGAGTAAATATCATTTGTGGAAATTGAAATATTAGACAAAACATATTTATGCTTGATACTGTTGAGAGCTGATGCGATCAAACTAGATTTTGCCTGGTCGCGTGTAATTATATAAATATTAGCTCCACTTTCAGCCAACTTGAGGGCGAGTTTACTCCCTATATTGCCAGCACCATATATTACTATTTTTAATCCACTTAGATCGGAAAATACACTAACTAGATACAGCCATACAGACTCCAGTGTAATATCATTACCCTTGTATTCATACATCTTACTTACTTTAATAATATCTTTACACATAGAGCTTATATTCCCTAATTCAACTCTACTATTTATTTCAGATTGAGCAATATTTAAATCAAAGTATTTCCAAGGCCTTATATCTGGATTTATCATTAAGGGTAATTTCTTTTCTGCATCAATAAAAAAATAATCCACCAGTCCGTCAACTTTTGATGCTAATACTGCTGCTTGAGCTTGGGAATAGACAATACTGCCAATAACATAGCCATTGGTTATAGTACGAATAGGTGTTATATACGGTTTACTATCTTTTTCAAAATTTGCAGTAGTTCCAATCATGAAAACTATTATTTCATTATTTTTTTTACTATTTTTTACTAAACTTATTTTAGTTAAAACAGTATTAATCCAATCCTTTAAATACGGTAAATCTTCTAAATATTGCATTATTAATATTCAATCAAATCCCACTGCACAGGATGGTCGCTCCCAATATCACTTGAAACTTTACGGCCTATAATTAAAGGAAGGAACTTTGGATGTATGCCCACCCCAGGAGATTTTATTTCAATATTATCTTGAGTGATTATTTCTCCTTTATTCATGTCCACTCTGAAAAAAATACTTCTTCGTAAATCTTGTACGGTTTTAATTTCAGATGGCAGGATACCGTACCCATGATCTAATAATGATAACTCCACTCTTCGGCTGCTTTGCACTAAATCTGACAATTCAGATGGAGTCAGTGAAAAGTTATGGTCTGGACCATCCATATTTTTATCAAATGTATAATGTTTTTCAATAACCTTTGCCCCTAATGCTACCGCAGCCATAGTTATATCTATTCCTGTTGTATGGTCTGAATAACCTACAATACAATCAAATGTAGATTTGAGACGGCCTATCATTTTAATATTTGCATTTTCGGCAGTGCATGGGTAAATAGAAACACAATGCAATAATATAACATTAGTATTACCTTCAGACAATACAGCATCAAGTGCACTTTGTATGTCAGACAACTCTGACATTCCTGTAGAAATAATTATAGGTTTTTTAGTTTGTGCGACTCTTTTTATAAGAGGGATATTAACAAGATCCATTGAAGATATTTTATATGCTTCACAATTCAACTCCTCTAGCATGGTGAGAGATTCAACATCAAATGGTGTGGAAAATATTGTTATACCTTTATCTCTTGCATACTGAAAAACCTCTTGAGTTTCACTTTTATTTAAAGATACTTTGTCAAGAAGATCTGAGATACTCTCTTGTGAATCTACCAACTCCTCATAGTACCTAGCCCCTCTAACCTTTGATGAAACCCTTCCTTTTTTATAAGATTGCAATTTAACTGCTTGTACGCCCGATAATATCGCTTCATCTATCATTTTTTTGCATAAATCAACACTTCCATTATGGTTTAGGCCAATTTCTGCAATAATATAACACTCCTCACTACCACCAACCTTTCTACCACAAAGTTCAAATGATTTAGAGGGGTATATGCGATTCTTCTTAACCAAATTCTCTGTATTTAAATTATTGCTATTTAATAAATCTGCTAAATCTAATGATTTAGCAGTAATAACCTGGAGATCAGAATATTCATATTCAGCAAGAGATCCATGAACATAAAGATTGTTTACATTGTCTAATTTTCCTCTCACTCTCCCCAATTCAGACTCATAGCCAACATTAATTCCAGGATACAAGGGTCCAGCATCTATGACATGTTTCTTTACTATCTCAATATTATTGATAATTGAGGCGGAATTAAGTTGCTGAATACAGGTATCAATCAATAGGCTCTCGCTACTCTTATCCTTGCCGCCCACGCTTGCCTTATCATCATAAGCAATTTCACAAGTTAAAATAGATTGGCCTGTTGGCACAGATTTACTGCCAAAACCATCTTGCAAGGTGACGCGATGAAATACATACTTATCATCATCAAAATAAAGCCAATCATACCCTCCTGGTAGGGTAATTTTCTCTGACAAAACTAATGATAAAATCTTAACATTTCTATACCATAGTTTATTTTTTATCCCTAGCATATCTGCCAATATTGTCATTGGTACTGTAGAAATAACAGTATCATTTTCCGAAATTCTGATTGACTCCTTATGATTAAACGTCATTTTTGATATATTACTAAATATATCGTCTGTTGATAAATCTATGTCTGTTAATTTTTTATTGTATTCTATCAAAACTCCTAGCTTTTTAAGCTTACTCTCTATTTTTTCAGCAAGCACACCACAACCATTCTTTAACACTCCTGCCCATTTTCCTTTACCAGAATGAAATGGTTCTCTTTTTTGTCTAATCTCAATTCTACGTGGTGCAAATTTTGCAGATAGATCCTTAGTAGCAATACCCCATAGTTTTTCTGGATATTTTTGAAAAAATAACTTTAAAGAAGAATACTATCATTTGTACGGATTTATACTTATCTATATCTTGATTGGAATATTTGCGGTCGGAACCAACAGTACGGGCTATATGCGTCTGCTAGCGAGCTGGTTCGATCGTCGTCGAGGACTGGCGATCTGTATAGCTGGCAGTGGTACCGGTCTGGGTTTCGCCTATGTCCCTGTGATCACTCACTACGCGGTGACAGCCTACGGCTGGCGTGGTGGCTACGTGGTACTCGGTCTGATACTTCTCTGTATCAATCTACCAATTGTATTGTTCATCCTGAAAAACACTCCCGCTGATGTCAATTTGCAGGTAGATGGTCGAACGGACACTCCGGATCCGAATGCGGAGGCAGAGCGTCAGGAAGCCGGAGACACATTAAGAGAGGCCATGACAGGCCGCGATTTCTGGTGCATGGCACTGACGTTTGTCAGTGTTGCTTTTGTTCTCTATGGCATTATCCCGCACCTTGTACCACTGCTTGAAGACCGAGGGTTCGAAACCGAAACTGCAGCGTGGATCGCATCGCTGTTTGGAATTGCTACATTTGGCGGTCGTATCCTCATAGGCTGGTTGGTTGATCATTTCGAGGCACGCTCGGTGGCACTGGTTTTTTTCTGGTTATCCGCAATCGGTATGGGTCTGTTGGCCATCGATCTACCTTTTTGGGCGGTATTGTTATCAGCGGTTCTTCTCGGTGGCAGCCTCGGGGCCGAGGTCGACATGCTGGCCTATCTCGTCAGCCGTTATTTCGGGCTGCGAAGCTTCTCACAGATATTCAGTGTGCTGTTTGCGATGGTAATGTTCAGCATGAGTCTCGGGCCTGTAATCTTCGGTGCCGTCTACGATGCGACCAACTCATACACAATAGTGGTTGCCGCCGGCGTACCCGCCTGCATTTTTGCAATTTTTATGCTCAGCCTGTTAAGAGCTCGGCCGGTAGAGCATTTGAGTGAGCTGCGTGCAAAAACGACCTTGACTAAAGAACCTGAAACTCAAGAAGAAAATTCGTAATGGTGACGTTTGAAATAAAAGCGATTAAAGCGGGCAAAAAAAACTGTACGCTTTAATTATCTAATCATCGTTGAAAGTTCTTTAGATTGTGATGAACGGATCAGGGGTTCTCTCTATTTTTCCGGCAGTCTTTAAACTTGGTTATTGAGTCGAGATTGGAAACAATAGGCGGGTATGACATCTTTTTCAACCCTGATATTTTTCCTTAGCCAGATATTATTTCATCGGTGATGAGTGGGTTTACGTGAAGAGTTCCAGCAAATAATTATTCCAGTGTTTAACCGTTTTAGTATGTGTTTTCCTGACGGTATCTTTTAAGAAATATTTCTGCAAAGTTTCTGATACAAACACTAATTATTGATACCATTAATTAAGCTTTCCAAATTCTTTTCGATTAAGAGAAAACAAATGATATTGGGCGTTATCGCTGATGATTTTACTGGAGCTACTGATATTGCAAGTTTTCTGGTTGAAAACGGTGTTCGAACTGTTCAGCTGAATGGTATACCTGATAATGATATTGTTATCGATACAGAAGCCGTTGTTATCAGTCTAAAATCACGTTCCTGTTCAAGCGACGAAGCAATTTCACTTTCATTAGAAGCCTTGACCTGGTGCCAGGCCCGCGGTGCAGACAAGATATTCTTTAAATACTGTTCGACATTCGATAGTACGGAAGATGGCAATATTGGTCCTGTTACGGATAGCTTGAT
>ENA-OREN01004355-OREN01004355.1-marine-metagenome-genome-assembly--contig:-NODE-4355-length-12409-cov-13.343902_pt1 | contig 12409 bp, 11 predicted proteins | sample MGYA00248624_ERZ508555 | MGnify/ENA primary metagenome ERZ508555 (study PRJEB26222, sample SAMN06267773) | marine metagenome | isolation source: Saanich Inlet, British Columbia, Canada | place...
AGATACTGATGTCTTACCTAGGTTACGTATATCTAAAGAAGCACAACCACTTAGGGTTATAGTTAGTAGTAGTGCAGTTAGTAGTTTCATAACATCACTATATTAATTGGTAAGACCCAGGGGTCAGCTAGGTATGCTATTTCAATACCACCTACAGATAACCAAAACATTATTTAGTGCCTAAAGTAATGAACATCATATAACTCCTTTAACCGCCTTGAAGGCAGCAAAGAATCCAAACTCCTGTAATACAAAATATGCTATCATACCAGTAGCAATATACTTAATCTGATTTAGAGTATTCTGAATACCTACTAAGGTTTTCTTTAGCCCAGATATCTTATCGAAGAGTTTTATAATCTGTTCCTCGTGTCTCTCTATTGCAGCTTCTAAGCGTTCAATCCTCTGCTCCATTATTTACTTGCTACCCAGTCCTGAATCATAGTTGTAACCTCAGCATCAGTCATCTCAACTGGTGTATCTGTTGGGTCATCTGTATGTTTCATCATAGGGGTTATAGCGTGAATTGCCAACTGTCTAGTGATTAATTCTGCTGATGTTAATCTAAGTACCGTTGATGGTATATGAAACTCAGGGTTATCCCTAGTCACACCTACAAGTTTATCACCGTTTTTCCAGTAACCACCATCGTCAATCCAAGGTGGACATCTCATACCCTCTGGGCTTGCGTCTAATTTATATTCTAAAATAATCATAATTACTCCGTATCTATTTCTGGTTTGTAGGTTAATGATAAATCAGTTTCATTATCAAATCCAAATATCTCTAACTGTAAATCAGCAACAGGTTCTAATTCCTCTGCTACCGCATCTAAGAATGAATGAAGTAAGGTTGTGTTTTTTGCGTTCTTTTCTTGCTCAAGGTAATCAGTAATTAAACCGAAGGCGTGGGTAACACATACACCTGATTGTTCAAGGTACTCTTGGTTGCCAGTTTTGATACGACCACATTCTCTAACTTCACGAATTGATTGTTGCATCGCTCTTTTAATGTGACCTTTGGTTTGTGCTTTCTCAAATTCTTCTTCACTAATCTCACCTAGATGTTCTTTAAGTGAATCGTGCATACCTGATAGTGTCTGTACTTCTTTTAAAGCACCCTCAACCTTAACCATCACTTCCTGCATCTGTGATTCTAATTCCATTATCTCAACTTCAAGTAGTCTGTAGTTAGCAGGTGAAGCCTTGTCCATCTCTTCACGCTTAACACCAATCTTCATCTTCTTCTTTAGATAACCAAACTTAGCCTCGTTGAGTGCCATACGCTTACGACTCATCTCAGCACCAATCTGTCTTAATCTTAACCAACCATCTGCCTGTGAGCAAGTTAGATGCTTTAACATCCACTGGCTTCTACTTCTATCCCATATCCGTTCTGTGTACTGAACATTAGCAATAGCAAGTTCAGCGTTCTCAATATTAGTTGCTAGTGAGTTACCACCATAAGACTTAGAATCAGGGAACAAGTCCTTGATTGCTACTTGATTAGACTCTTCTTTTAATTGTATTACTTTCTTTTGAGTATTCATTAGTATTGTTGCCCTGAGTTTGAGTTTCTTGCTACTGTTAAGTCACCGTGGTCACTCGCTATAGTGTTGGAACTAAAGTTGAAAGCATCCACTGTATTAACAGGAGAGCCGCCATCATATCCGCCTGATGTGTACCCTTGCGTGGTAGAAGATGCAGGTGCTGCAAAAGACCTTGCTACTGATAAATCACCGTGGTCTGCAGCGGTAGTATTGGAACTAAAAGCAAAAGTGTCAATAGTATTCCAAGTCAAGCCACCTGAAGAAAATACATAATCGCTGCTTGATGTGCCAGTCTGACCTCTACCACTCTGAGATAAATTACCGTGGTCACTCGCTGTAGTGTTGGAACTAAACGCATATTTATTAATAGTATCTACACATCCTGAACACCCACCAAAAGAGAAACCGTAGTCAGTTGAAGAAGCACCACCACCTTGATAAGTAGAGAAGGTTAAGCTTCCGTGAGAAGCGGCAGTAGTGTTGCTTGAGAAAGCGAACTTATCAATAGTAGATGTATATCCTGAAGCACCCCCGTGACCGTTGGCTGTAAATCCGTGAGTAGATGAACTACAACCTGTTGGCCCTTCCCTATCTCTTGTTAAATCACCGTGGTCAGTACCCCCTGAACTTGATGTAAAACTATATTTATCAATTACATTAAAAGTACCAGAACCGTTGTTAGTGTTACCTGAAACAAATCCATCAGTTGATGAACTGTGTCCTGTAACTGCGTGTCTCACTGCTGATAAATCACCCCAATCAGTAGCGGTTGTATTAGATGCAAAAGCGAATTTATCTATTACATCATACGCTGATGGGTTAGTGCCACCTGCACAATAACCGCTTGTACTTCCTTGATAGTGAGGTATAGGTACTACATACTCTAACGAACTCTCATCCACATCCTTCCAGTGCAAGTTACCATTATTAACAGTATCCCACTCAATCTTTAATGTTTCCCCACCAGTTAGTGAAGATAGGTCGGTCTTGGCTAGTACATAACTATCGTTTATTTTTCTACCCATTACCTACTCCTAATTGTCTTCTTCGAAGCCCCAGACTTGTACTGAGAAATCTGCTGAAGAAGCATAAACTTCTAATACGCTTGATGCTGCCATAACAATACCACTTCTTTCAAGTGTACCGTTAGCAGGAACGGTAGTTTCGTACTCGATATAATCTTCATTAGCCACAGTTCCAGTAGCATCCATATGTGCTATTCGTACCGTACCTGATGATGAGCCTCTGTTACAAATTGATACCGTTACCGTAGCGTGTTTGCTAGAAGGTACTGCATAAAATTCTGTTGCTGTTGTTGCTGATGGTGCTGAAGCACCTAGTCGTCCGTATGTAGTTGCCATTTAGAAGCTCCCGAAAAAGTAAAGTTTAGAATTTGATACACCCTGGGGTGCGTCTTGCCAAGTTGACACTGAACCAGTGCCATTTGATGTTAGTAATTGTCCTGATGTTGAACCAGATGCTGACATATCCACCACATTAAGTTCTGCTGTGGTAACAGTAGCTCCATCTAAGATAGCAATTTCAGTAGCATCAACACCTTCAATACTATGGGCTTGCATATCTAAATTACCACCAAGTTGTGGTGTTGTATCCTCTACTACATTTAATATACCGGTATCTGTATCGATACTAGCCCAAGAAGATCCATCATAGACTTCCGTGGCTGTTGAGGTTGTATTAAATCTTAAATAACCAGCTGATGGTGTTCCATCTCTCTGTGCTGTTGTGCCAGTTGGAAGATTAGCTGAACCTGTGTTGGATGTTTTCGTAACAGATAAATCTGATGTTACATCCATATATGCATTAATATCTACAACATCATTTAATGCTGCTGCCGAAACCAAAACAATCTCGGTACCATTCGTTGCAGTATAATCTGTAACATTAACGAGCTTAACACCATTTAAATATACATCAACTTCCTCATCATATGTACAAGGGAAGTTAGTTTGACCTGCAGTAGCGACAAAGTCATACTTCTGCAAGTTGATCTCATTTTCTAATACCTGTCCTATGTATGCCATGTTATGTAATCTCTAAAACAGATGTAATTACATCTGCTGTTCCTGTACAGGTAACCTTAATTGTGTCTGTAGCTTCAACAACTACTTTTTGATCTCCACCAACAACTACCAACGCCGAACCAACTGGAACTGGTGCCGCCTTAACCATATAAGCTGTGTTGAGCTTTACATCTACGGTTATAGAACCAGATGATGTATTAGCTACGGACATACCAATGATAGTCGTTTCTGTTGAAGAAGGCCCTGTGTATGCAGTAGTTTCGGTCGTAACCGATGTACTTTGAAAACTTTTAAAACTGTTTGCCATTTTCCTTTCCTATTATTATATTTATTTATGCTACCCTAACGCAATCGCCACCGCTATAGCATACCCTTCGGTGGCCAAAACACCATCTGCATTGGGGAGTGTTAAAGCTCTATCTTGTGTTACGTCATATCCTGATATGGTTGTTTCGAAATCGTCATCAGTAGCCCCTTCAAATGATATAGTATCAAATGCGCTTGTACCAGATACCAATCCATTAATATCAGTGATGATACCCTCTAATGACGTTTCTGCTGATGTATATATTGGGGTCCCTGCTATGGTGGTACCAGTAATACCAGCACCAATGTCACCTACATCTACAGCTAATTCATTAAACTCCACCCTCCATTCTTCGAAGGTTTGACTTGCATTGTGATTTCTAATTGCCATTTAACATGTCCTTAATACTATTTACTTCTTGATATAAAGTATTTATATTATCTTCTAACGAATTAATTCTCTCATCTTTCTCTCTAATAATCTTCGCCCTTCTTATTGCTGCATTATAAGCCGCCACATTAGTATTAACTATGGCTTTGGAACCTTCGTCCCGTGCTAGATCATTGTACCCCTCTACCTTAATCATAACGCTAATGCTATAGTCCTGAAGTCTTTAATTCTAGGAACCTCAGCTGAGTTTGTACCTTGCATCCTAATCTTAATAGAGAATGCAATAAACTCATCAAGGTTGTCAACAGCGTATTCATAATCAATAAAGTCATCTGTATTAGTAGAATCATTAACGGTACCGTCTTGAGGTAGGCTTGTCCAACCTAATTCATCGAAATCTGATGCGTCATCTGATCTTAAAATCTTATACATTACTTGTACATCAGAAGAAGCAAACTTAACAGAAGCAAATAATGTCTTTAACGCTGTTGCCGGGGTATTTAATTGTACCTTTCTTGTGATGTAAATAGCCTCGTTAGAGTCACCTTCGGGATCGGTAGATGAAACAAATGAAGATGTAGGATATACATCGCTCGATGAATCAATATTATCAATTCTATTAGCCACTGCAATAACTGTCTTTTTATCAAGATCAATAGCAGGGCTTAGATTGTCTAAATCAGAGTTCATAGTAAGATCTATTCTTAAAGATTTAGCACCAGCCATCTCGTTTGTTTCATTAATAGGAGAAGCTACTAACATCGGGTTAGCAAATAAATGATTCTCGTTAATCGTAAACGTCTCGGCGTTAGCTAATGTAGTTAAGGTGAATGGTACTTGCGAACCAGAAACTGCTGAACCTGTTGTAGCTCTTACCTTAGCCGTAAGTGTTGTATCTGGATGTTCTACTGTTGGCAATAATACTTGCATTTGATCAACTGATGCATTCTCTGTTGCTGTTACACTTTCTCCACCAACAACTCCACCAGATGTGGCAGAAGTAGATGTTGCAATAGTATATGAATCGATTTGGATATCACCAATTGCTGTATGAGTCTTATTAACTTCTGTAAGGGGAATACCATTAATTTGGTATAGGTCTACTGTATCCCCAGTTACATGAGCTGCTGCCGTCCCCTCTACTCCCCTCGTTAATGAAGATATAGTAGCACCTGAAATGGAACCACTCATTACTTCAGAGTTAATCTTAACATGTACTGTGCCAGAAGAAGGCCAACCAGTAGATGAAGTTAACGTTAATGAAGTATCAGCTGATGTGATATCGGCACCAAGGGTTGTATCAATCTCTGACGAAACACCAGCGATAATAACATTATTAGAAACATCATGCATATGATGATCTTTATGGGAAACCTTAACCTTAGAAATACCATTAAATGTTTGTATTGGAGTTGTAACGAGAGTTCTAATAGGAAGCACATCATTAGTAAGTGTTACCACACCAGTTAATGAAGTATCAAATTTGGCCCTATATAAGTTAAATTTAAGGTCTTCCATATCATAAGCTGTCCATGTCGAGTTGTTCTGTGATTTAAACAGGACCCCCAATAAAGGTTGCTTAGAAACAAATCTATTTGTTGAAACATCGTACTCACCCATTCTTGAAATCCAAGCTAGATAGTTCTGGGAATTAGATAACATTACAATAGCATACTCTGTATTATCTCTTAAATGGATGGGAGAATCAAAGGTAAATGTAGTTGCAACTGTTGCATCATTCGATATATTAACATCAGCTGATTGTTTAATTACATCACCAAACGGTAGTATAGTTGGAGTTGGATAACCATTAACCATCTCTCTTATTTGGAGGGTAACAGGGATAGTATCATCTTTCTTTTGGAAGAATACATCTATCTTAGTTATATATTCTCCTCCAGTATTTTGAATAATAAATGATTGAGCAAGGGGATCTTGATTAATCCAACCAACGGTTCTTTCAGATGAAGATGATGCTGTTAATACTCTTGATTGGCTTAAATTCTCAGTTGTAATCCTACCATTTCTTGTTGCAATGATTGTTTCTTGAACTGAAATAAGGGTACCAGACGCGGCGTAATTCGCTTGAGCGAATGTAGATGCGTTATCAGCATTAGCTGAAGATGATGATAATCTGAAAATTCTACTCCCCGTTCTAAAACGAGGATTACCATCACTGTTTGGATCTGGGATAAGAAATGTACCCGATACAGAGCCAAATGCATTAGTAATGATATTGCCACCAACAGCACCACCCGAAGGAGTTATATGATTAGTAATGTTTACTTTATCGAAGAAAGGGTATACCCTGGTAAGTGGTTTTAACCCATCCGCGGTAAATGTAATATTACGAGAGCGCATAAATGGAATCATAGCACGAGATACTTCTCTATCGCCTTGACTCTCTCTATCTATTTGGGTGAGAACTCTTGTGTTTACACCAGAACGCCCCTGACCGGTTGTTGTAGTAGTAATAGTTCTTTCTACGATTCTATTACCTCTTTGGTTTCTCCCAGTGCTTCTAGTTGTACCAGTCCACTGAGTTTGCCATGAATTCCATACGGTACCCATCGCGTTACCTACTTGAGTCACTAACGTATCAAAGTTACCTTCTCTGTTTACAATTAAATCAGGAAGTCTTTCTGTTTCAAACCACTCATCACCTGTAGGACTTAATTTACAAATACCAGCCCACGCAAAGTTTAAAACTGGGTTTAGATTCTCTACTCGGGTTGCATAAGGCTGCTCGATATTTTTAATATGGTCATACGGTAGAGTTAATATATCGCCAGTTTTTTGATAATTATCATTCGTTCTATCTGAATCAGATACATTCTCTTCTGTTAAGGCAACACCCTTCATAAAGAATTTGGGTCTTAATTCTTTCTCTTCCATATCCATAGAGTTTCTATAATCAGGATGCTTAACATCACCAACTGCATGACCTGAGAAATTATCAACTAAGAATCCAGACTTGAACCTATCAAGTCCATTTGCATCTTGAATTTGGAATGACTGGGCATCTTTCTCTAATAAACTTAATGCGGTGTAATATTCAATATTTGAAATTCTATTTTCAAGTTTGGAGATATCTCTCATTGTATATCTTCTATTAACTTCTTTAACAAATTCGATATCAGCAATATCTAAAACATAAGCAGGAAGCATAATATCACCCAACTTCATTGAATTATCTAATCCTTTAGGTGTAACCGGTTCAACGGCAGGTGCTCCAGATATTACTTTAAACGCTCCATCTGCTGTAAGGTATAATGAATCTATGCGGCCAAGGTAATAATCAACATCGTATGTGAAGTTAGAATTGTCTTTAGGAATATTAGTTACTGAAGAACCGGTACCCGCATATGACCTACTTTCAAAGTTAAATGAAGCAGAAGTTACTTTATATGCTGTTTGGTTTTGGATAGTAGAAGTTGTTGTAGTAGCATCAGCTACCTTTGGTCTAAAGTCTACAGTATCTCTTAAATCATATTCACCAGTAGGTTCAGCAACTTCAGGATCTACTCTCGTAGCTGAATATTGAGGAACATCTTTATAATCAATCGTTGTATATGAATCTATCGTAAAGAAGTCTCCCGCACCATGATCGAAATAATCTGCAACAATAAGAAGGCGTCCATTCGGAGCAACTGCCGATGGCTTTTTAACTAAACGAGCTACATCATAGTAGTTATCTCTTTGACCGTTATCAAGAGTGTAGTTGTTGGTTATTACAGTTGAGCCCGCTGTAAACGTATCTAGAGAGGCCGTAGCCCCACTCTCAGAGCCTGTAATAGTTTCACCAGACACAAACGTTGCTGTATTCTTTAACACGTATGTAATAGGAGTTGTTGGATTAACCACGATACCTATAGCGCCAGATGTGCCTCCTGTAATAGTTTCACCCTTTGTAAACGTTCCTAAGACTCCAGTAAGGGTCCATTGAGGAAGAACTGGGTTTACCGCGTTATCATTTGAATCGTAAATAGCATGAAGTTTAAATACATCACCACGGCCTAATGAAATGTCTTTATGATGTGCACTCGTACCATATTCAGCACCACCTGAAGAACCATCATTATCAACAAGAATCAATGAAGATCTATTTCTAGTCTTTGTCTTCTCATTCGCCGTTGAACTGGTAATAGTACATACTAATTTAACTTCCGCTCCATCACCTAACAATGTAGCTGATGTAATAGAAAGAGAAGAACCCGAATTGAGAACTGTTACGTTAGATGAATCAAGATTAATTACATCACCGGCAACAGCTGAACCCGTACCAGTAGCTAAAACATCTAATACATAATCTGTATTATTAACAGCATTAAATGTTTCGTTAGCACCAACCGAGAATAAAACTTGATTAGAACTCGAAGTTCCAAATAATGTTTTTCTCGTTACAATTGTTGTATCTGATACACCAACATTATTTTCAGTCTTTAAAGTTTTAACAGTCCTCTTTCTTAACTTTCTTAAAAGAATATTTTTATTTTGATCGTTTAATAAGCCCCTCTTTCTCGTACCAGTTACTGATGTAATAGCATTAGAAGGAGTACCACTTAATGTTAATGTGTTAGATGTAATACTTGATACTGTAAACTCTTCGAGGGCACCTGAAGCACCTGAAGGGATAGCAATAACATCACCATCAACTAATTCATTAGCAAAATCTGTTTGGAAACCACTTAAGGTAGTATTAAGCCCGTTATTTGTAACTGCACCGGATAAATCAAATGAAGAATCAAGAGAAACGTCAGCCGTAAAGTCTTCAGTAGTATTAGTTGGGTCGTTCATATACACTTGCTTAACTTTATCAAATGAATGTGAAGATATAGTAGATACAGTGATATCTGCATTACTAGAATTTTCTAAGATTTCATCTGTCTCAATAGAGTCTGTGCTTAATAGTTTTTCACCAGCAGCAAATGTTCCAACAACGGAAGCTAATATTACATTGGTGGTACCACTATAAGAAGCAACATATCCATAAGCTCCTGATGTTACTCCAGTCACTTTAGCACCGGTAGTTAAACCTGGGCTGACCGCAGCCGATACCGTAATAGTAGTGAATAATCTAATATCAAATAGATATAGTTTAAATAAAGAGTTTGTAGTTGAAGATGAAGCAAGAACATCTGAAGACGATCCATCATTGCCTGATGAATGTTCAATTGCTCGAGCCCTTGCAATACCTATAACAGTACCTGCAGTTGAACCTCTTGTAGCTGTAGCTGTATCTCTTAACTCTACAGTTCTATAAGGCTCATCAATATTACCAGAAGTGAATGGGCTTGTATCTGGGATATTGTATAAATTAGTAATCTTAGTAAAGTTACCAACTTCAGCTGCCGTTACAGCCGCATTATAATTCTCAAATGTTCTAGGCTTTTCAATATCAATAAATTTAGAAACAATAGTTTCAATTTCATAACCTCTTACATATGCCTTTCCCGGGGCCACTTGAAGTGTCATATATTTTTCAGCAGCTGTATTACCTGAATCTGTAGTGGCACCGGAAGTGTAAATACCATTATTGAATCCATCGTTAAGATTTTCTCTTACATCAAAGTCGAATGATCTTACCGTATAATCTCCCGACTCATCATAGGTACGTCTTGCGAATGTCTCTCCAAGAACTGAGTAATCTGTTGCCCTAGCAGCTTTTTGAATTGAACCACCTGATACCCTTAGTAATTCAATAAAGTCTGTATCGTCAGTAGCCGTAAGAGATTTCTTATCAAGGGTAAGGGTAATTTTTAATCTATGAGCGCCCTTAGCATTAATATTCGTCGAACCGGTAGCGTTATCTAATAAAGAAGAATCTTCTTCAGGTGAAACTAATGTTTCTGAAATAGTAAAACCAACTCTATAAGATGGTAAATTTGTATACTTATCAAGAACTAATCTTTGGGTTGATACTTTAACGAATGAACCACGAACGAAGAATACACCTGCTTCAATATTAGCAGATGAACCAGTAGCTGTACCTTGCACCTTTCCTGAATCAATGCCAGAACCAAATGCCCCGATGATACCATCAGCTGATATATTTTCTGCAGTTGTAAATGTTGAGGTTACGGTATCCGTACCGGTTTTAGTATATTTTACGAAAAGGGTAATTGGATCTGCTGTAGTAGCAGCAACCGCTTCAACAACTTCTGCTGAAACACCAGAAGTTGAGCCTGTAATTGTCTTTCCAACGTAGTCAGAGATGCTACTAGAAATATCAGAACCTGATAACGTAGACTCTAATTTAACAGCGGAATATTCAGATGTATATCCAATGGAACCAGGGATAACAATAGTTCCTTCCTTGAACATATGCCGTCCAAATTTCTCCATTTGGCTTTGGAGAATACTTTGTAGTTGGGTTAATTCCCTAGCTTGAACTGCATAGCCTGGTCTAAATAATACCTTATAGAAATTATTATCATCGCTAAAATCGTCGTAATACGGGCTAACGTTTATATTAGTCTTTTCCATTTATATATTCCTAAAATTCAACTACAATTTTAATATCCTCTGATTGATCAGAAGCTCTTGATATAGGTCTCCTGTTCTCAACGTATAGAAGCTTCCCAGAATCAGGATCCATTTCAGGAAGGGCATAGCCTGAGGTAAACGCAATAGTGTTTCCTCCCGTAAGGGTAATTGTTTCTGATGCTGTAGAACTTGGAGTTCCTGCACCTGTTGATGTATCCCCGGTGATAGTATCAGTACCTGTAAACGCCGTGTATGAACCATTTGTAGCTGTTCCATACCCTACAAATCTTTCTTGATTATAGTAGATGATATTGTTTGATGAATCAAACTCAACTACCTTACCTACAGCACCTGATGTTGCTTGGGTAATTTTCTCATCAATTGTATAAGAAGTAGAAGGTGCAGAGGCTAACTTAACAGCGTATGTTTGTCTTCTTGTTGTAGCCGTACATATCGTAGCCGTACCATAGTTATAAGGGTCTTTAAGAATCCCAACCTGTCTAAAGTCATTTGCAACGGTAACATCATCACCATCAGCCTGCTCGAATTTAGTAGTAATCATTACGTAATGTCCACCAAGCTCTTCAATGGCATTAAAACCGGAACCACCCTTTGGAGCTACAACGATGCTTATTGAACCACCTGTCCCTGCCCCAACCGTAGTTGATGTGCTTAATGCCGAGTCTGAATATACATCGGTTAAATTAATAGTACCGTATGTATAACCTGTTCCCCCGTTAAATACTTCCGTTGAAGTACTCGAGGACGAACCAAATGCAGCGATTGCGCCCGAAGCAATAATAATCTTTACCACACCCGATGCACCATCACCTTTAATAGGCGTATAGTAAGTACCATTGGTATATCCTGAACCAGCAATGGACCTTACCACGTGAACTTTACCGTCGGTTGCAGCTCCTGAAACTGTAGAGTCTACCTTAACTGGTAGAAAATCATTTGTAAGGAACGTTTGAACATCAGATGTAGTAAGGGTGTATAAGTATTGAAGGTAATAACCACCCAGGAAGAAAGGCGTGGTGCTTGTAGCAGTAGGCTCAACGCCCGAATATACGGCTCCATTGTTATTGTCTAATATCTTATATACTTTATAATCTGTTGTCATAAAGTAATATGTACCATCATAAAGATTAGCTTTCGATGAAACATTTGTTGTATTGCTACTTGATATATCATGCTCGTACATATCATAAGCTGTTGAATTAGTCCAATTACGTCTTGGAACAACGTATGATACATTAGATGTACTTACAATTTTAGATGCAAGCATAGCGTCCCAATTGTAATAAGGTACAACTACATCATCATTGGGGGCTGGTGGATTCGTATCTGTATTTCCCGCCCCATCGTTTGTTTCTGTGTAAGGGGAACTCTTACCTAAGAAAAGGTAATATGTAGATTTAGCAGCTTCCGAGAAACTTTCAAAGAACTGCTCCGCATTGTGTTTTCTAAATTGTTCTGTAATTATAGCTGCCATATTGTCTTCTATTTGTTATTAATATATTTATGTCAAGTTAATAGACATATGTTTTGCTACACAAAGTAGCAATCTGCTCATCGTGCCTAGTAGTTGTTTGCTCTAAGCGTTCAATTCGTTGTTCGATAGGTTACTCC
>ENA-OREN01004357-OREN01004357.1-marine-metagenome-genome-assembly--contig:-NODE-4357-length-12407-cov-9.949716_pt1 | contig 12407 bp, 11 predicted proteins | sample MGYA00248624_ERZ508555 | MGnify/ENA primary metagenome ERZ508555 (study PRJEB26222, sample SAMN06267773) | marine metagenome | isolation source: Saanich Inlet, British Columbia, Canada | place...
ACACGGTTAGGATGTCCTGTGTAAACTTCGGGGAGTTTACTTTGGTAGTTTCTAAATGCGAAGTTACTTGCTTGTGGCGTTGTTGCCCCACTACCTATTGGACTAAACTGCCCTGATGTGTCAGCAACTTTAAAATACTTTTTCCACGACATATGGATAACCTGTTTTAATTAATGTTGCTGTATTTATGCTGTTTGCGACAGTTGCTAAATTAACCCATTTGTGTTGCTTGCTTGATGTCCTTTGTGTTGCTATTACCTTGATTTAGTGCAGTTACAATACTATCTAATTTTTTATTAGATTCGTTATTTGATTCTGATAACGCATTCAATGCCGCTGTTACTTTTTCGTTGTTAGATACTTTGCTTTGTGTACTTGATTCAATTGCGTCAGTGTTTTGTTTACCTATGTTCTTTTTCCACTCATCGACGATTGGTCTGAGTAAATCCCAATTACGTTTGTCCCATGTATCACCATGCTCCCCATGTTTCATTTCATTAACCCAACCTTTAGGTGGGTTGTTCAGTAGGTTTCTAATTTGTTTCGCAATTTCAGTTGGAACTTTAGTATTTGCGGGTATATTGAATTTCTTCTCAAATTCATTTGGTATTAATCTCATGTTATTGGTTATACCCATACCAGTTCCCATGATTCCTTCGTAATCTTTAAAAACCTTCTCATTTAATAACCTACCGATGGTTATTGGTGATTTCTCATTTTGCTTAGTTAATGTAGTTACTAGTGCATTTAGTTTTTTAAGTTCATCTGCAATCTCTTTGCGTCTATCAACTATTGCATCAGTTTGCACAGTGGACCATGCACCGAACCTATCTTCTTGCTTTTCTAACTGGAATATTTTAATTCTTGCATTATTAATCTCAATATCTGCTTGGTTCTGGCCTTTGTTGACTCTATCTGAACCACGTAATAGATTTTCAGTCTCTTCTAATACTTCAGCAGTTTTAGTTACTATTGTTTCTATTGCACCTGATACAGTTTCAAAACTAAGTATCGATGCTTGTGCAGATGCGGCTGCTATTTCTAAATTCTTGGATGCACTTGTTAACTCCACTGTAGTTGAATCCGCACCTTTGCCGTCTTCTCCCTTTTTATTGTGCATATTGGCAATGTCATCCGAAGTGAGTTTATTCGAATCAATCGCCTTCTTAACGTTACCATCTGCCATGGTGGTTAAATTCGCCATATCATTCATTGATGCTAAAATACCAGTATCACCAACCGCACGTGCTAAGGTTTCCACTGTTCCTACGTATTTCTTCGAACCATTCTGAATTTCTTGCAATGCAGTGCCCCAATCCATTTGATTAGAACGCATACGATTCATAACCGCCATAAACCCTGGTATAGATACCTGCCAACGTTTTGCCTCTTCTGATGTAATCATCCCTGTTGATGCATCCTGAATCGCTTTCTGTAAATCGGGCATACCTTTAGTTGCCAACATCAACGCTTCTATTTGGTCAGCCGCTTCAACACCATCCGCGCCTTGACGTCTTAGCTGTCGTTGTGATGCTTGGTATCTAGCATTGAGCATCGCTTGTTTAATCTCATCTTTTTGTGCGTCACGGCTCAATCCTGTAAGTTTGGAAACTTCCTCGAATCGTTTGCCTAATTTTATAGCACCTTCTGAAATAACCATTTGGTCACGTTTCATGTTGTACACTTGATTAAACCCCAATAAACGTTGTCTTTCAACAAAGGTTGCAACCGTATCTCCGATTTCTTCAGATGTGAAACCCAAATTACGCAACTCTTGGTCTGATGATTTTTTCATGAATCCGAGTACAGATGCAAAACCATCAGCCGCTTTGTCTGCAGAACCATGCAGCATAATTAATTGGTTCTTATTCTTATCCAACATACTACTGAATTGCTTTAGTGGTATTCCCGACTTTACTATATTGTCAACTAATGTGTCAATACCCTCAGCACCCGAAAATCCAGATTTACTCAGTGCTTGGTACGACCCCAGTGCATTGTCCATTTCCCCAACCATGAATGCCATTGCACTACCAACACCATCGATTATTGTGCCAGCAACTTTTCCAATCGTTCCAAATGCTTTTGTAGCGTTTCCAATAGCACCCGTGACAGACCCAATGGAACTACCAAATGCCGATATACTGGCATTACCAGATGCTAACCCCTTGAACGCTGTGGTAACTGAACTTGCGGTGTTTGAAAGTCCTCTTAAGTTACCTTGAGCATCTCTGACTGCTTTTGAAAATTCTTTAGTATTACGGGATGCCTCATCGGTTGTTCTACCTGCTCTGATTTGTGAATCATAATATGATTGTTCCGATGATGAATAATCTGCCATAGTGTTATGCTCTATAAATATTGTTAAATTTTATTGTATTTATGGAAGAAATAACATGGCAGATAATCCACTTAGCAACTACTTCAGACGACCGAGCATTTACATCACTTTACCAAGCAAAGGTAAGTTCTACCCAGAAGGAGCATTGGAATTAACAGAGAATGAAGAACTCCCTGTTTATCCAATGACAGCAGTTGATGAAATCACGTACAGAACGCCTGATGCGTTATTCAATGGTACATCGATTACTGAAGTTATTCAAAGTTGTATGCCAAGTATCAAAGATGCATGGGCAATCCCAAGTATCGATTTGGATACAATTTTATCTGCTATTAGAATTGCAACCTACGGACATACGTTAGAAATCGGAACTACATGTCCCAAATGCGAAGAAGAAGCAGAGTACGGGGTTGATTTAAGAAAGATTATCGAACAATTGGATATTGGTGAGTACGATAGTTCAATCAATTCAGGTGATTTGGAGATTCATATCAAACCACTAACTTACAAAGACATTAATGAAAGTAGTTTAGTTCAATTCGAAGAACAGAAAATTGCTTCTGTGTTAGAAGATACTGAAATGTCAGAAGAAGAAAAACTTAAATTACTATCCAAGACATTTAAAAAGATTTCAGAAGTAACAATCACAACAATATCAAAAAGTATCGAGTATATTAAGACACCAGAAACAATGGTATCAGATAGTGAACAGATTAATGAGTTCCTACATAACTGCGAACGTAGTGTTTTTGAAACAATAAAAAATAAAGTACTCACGTTAAGAAGTAACTCAGAACTCAAACCACTGCACATTAAGTGCATGGAATGCGAGAACGAATACGAACAACCATTTACCTTGGATATGTCTAATTTTTTCGGATAAGGCTCTTAGTTCTTGCTCCTGACGAAATCGTCAAGGAGATTGACAAGATGGAAAAAGATACTAAGGGCATTAAAGACGAAGCATTAAGACTTAGTTGGAACATGCGTGGTGGATTATCATACAACGAAGCGATGGCATTGAGTCCAAGTGAACGCGAAACTATCACCAAGATTATCAAAGACAACTTAGAAACAACCAAGAAATCAGGACTACCTTACTTTTAAATATTATGAATATACTAACTAAACTTTTCGGCTCAAAATACGATAAAAAAATTCCATATACATATCACGCAAAGCGTTATGTATTTGACAAAGACGAAGACATTACAATTGATTGGGTAAGTGACACAATTTGCGGATTATGCAATTTTCTTAAAAAGAAAAAAGAAGACCCAAGCGAAATTGTAATTTACGAATGTTTTAATGGCAAAGAAGTGGAACTACCAAGAGAAGTTTACTGTAATGACAATAAATGGAAGCCTAAAAAGGAATTATGCTGTGCTCATCAGCGATATGGTTCTGCAGGAAAAGCAGGTGATTGTAAGTTTAACGACAGAAACCAAAAAACACTCAAGGTTAATTAAAAAAATGAAAATTAATTTACAACAAGTAGAATACGAAACAAAGGATTGGTTGGATGATGTAAAGACCCACAAAATTAAGATTGTTTGTTGATATGACTCATCATATCCTTTATAAACATACCATCCCTCTGTTCTTTTAATTCAGGTAATAAATGTTGGTTGTACCCATATTCATTATTTTCAATTCGTTCAATAACTGAATCAATCTCCGTGGTTGGGTTATGTGGGCGATTTAGTTTTTCCGAATGTTGATTTATGTATTCACTCGCTTTTAGTTCTTCTTGTCGAATGAATTCCTTGTGGTCGCTGACGAACGTATCATTTTCAGTTGGCTCATTGATGAGTTTCACAGCACGCACCCGTTCCACATCAATCTTTAACTTGTATTCATGAAATCTAGTTCTAATAGTTTTCACATCATCAACTAATAACTCTCGCATGTAAACACCATCGTGCACGTTTAATATAACCCTATCTTCAAATCCTTCTAGTGCATAATCCATGATGTTTTTTTCGTACGTTTGGTACATTGATGAAACCACACTATTCCTAGATATTCTACCACCCTTTATTACGTTTATATCACCCGCAAATAAATGCTTGTTACGATTGAATATCTCAGTATCGATAATCTTCTGCTCATTAACCAAATTAATAATGTACTCATTGGAAGCAAACAACTTAAATTGATTTTTATTAAAAATCTTTCGTAATGCGCTTTCTTTCTTCTTATATGTGTTTGTAGGTTTTTTATCAGTATCTTTACGGAAACTGTGTTGTACGTGTTTGGCATCACATCTTGCACCAAAACTCAAAGCAGTGAGAGCACCTTTGATTCGTTTGATGGAACTTTTAAAAGGAAACTTACCACTTTTATTTAATTCACCGTACACAAGGTCGTTGATACGTTTTCTAATAGATTTCTTATGCTCGACGTAGTCACATGTGTACCTAGTTTCCAACCCATATTCATTGCCAACATTCAGTTTCCAACTATAAACTGAATTCTCAATATCAATCGAAACACAATTACCCAAAGATGCTAATCTAACGTCCTTTGGGCAATTCTGTAAATTCATGTACTTGTAATAAGTTCTAGATGATGTATTACTAGTGCTTTCGAAATGTGGCATGAAACCTAAGAAACCAGATGCAATCGCATAAATCTTATTTGCCTTATCAATACATGATATTGTTTTGTTTCTATTACTGTGGTTATAATCTAATGTGAGGTAGTATTCTTTGGTTTTAGTAATGTAATTCTTTAAACTAAACAAATCGATTTTGACTGCCTTGAACATTTTCGTATTATCCAAGTCCTTGGCATTATCACCGTAAACCATATCAATGATAATAGGTAATGCTTCAGCAAGTGGTAATTGCTTTTCAATAACATAACCAATTAAATGAGATGCATTAATAAGAGATAGTGATTTATTAATATTATTCCCAGTGTTAATAACTTCAAACAAAGGATTTAACTCCTGAATAACTTTCTTAATACGAATTGATTTATTATTGACAATTACGATTTTTGTACCCAATGGTATATTATTCAATCTAACATAAACCCAACCAACATCCATGTGGTATTTCTCTTGATATGTTAAACCACGCTCAACCTCATTGATAGTGTCATCAAAAAAACGCTCACATAAACTATAACTGCGATTAATATCAATTCTATGAACCTTATGTAATTGATGTGCTGTTTCTGCAATCCATATAACTTTATTAAATTCGTTACTCAACTAAAAACTCTCCAAAAAAACTCTCCCACATATAACCAATACCAAGGTACCGAACAACCTACTGCTAATAAGTATATCAGATATCAAACCGACCAGATAATTAAATATAACAAGTTACTGTATACAGTAAGTAGGAACGATTTTTAGAAACATGCATTTAAAGTACATTCCTACAGGAGGAATGGACTCTTATGACCCTATTTATGTGACGCTTTATGGGTTATATTTTTTACCAAAATATCCAAAATGGTCAAAACCTGCATTTAAAGCATGTTGTACAGTCAGAACGATTTTAAATGTGCATTTAAAGCACTTTAAAAACATATCATTATGAAACAGTTCAGCACATTTATTGCTGTGAAACATAATAGTTCTGACTGTAGGAATGTACTTTAAATGCAGGTCGTAAAAAATGTTTCACGGGGTTATTCAGTGACATTTGGCCAATCTGTGAACAATGCATGTTGAATATCATCTGCTACGAATTGATTGAATGACTTATGTTTTTCTTCCAACTCGCCCTCGAGTGGAGCAACTCGTTTAAATGCTTCTTCGAGTTGCGACATATCTCGGCACTCCATTGTGATTTGCCATTCTGGCATATCGGCGACACTTCTGAATCCCATCTTACAACGTGTAATTTTGTAATCAACTAGTTTGTCTTCCGAAACCAAATGGTCTAGAAAAGATTTCATGTTATTGACCCAATCGATATCCGAAATTTCGCCTTCTTTATTTGCCCAAATCATGTAGTAGTCCATATTTTTCCTTATGTTGATAAACGTATAATTAGTTATATGAAAATTGTATTTGACCATAAATTTGGCGCACAGGAACATGTGCAATTAGAGCATTATTCTGCGAGATTAATTGATGTAGACGAGGATGAAGTAGATATTGCATTAGACCAAGGATGGCTAACCGATTTAAATGACGATGGTGATTACGAATGGTATCAATGTCGTAGCACACGATGTAATCTATCTAAAGTTAAAAACACAGAAATGTATGTTGATGTCAGTGAACGACAGAACAACCAATCCAAATTGTTTTACGCAATGAACCCATCTATATCGGATGATATGGTGGAGCAGATATACGAAAGGTATTGTGAATATAAGAAGTTCAGCGACTTATTTCATTCTGAGGTTAGTAAGTGGTTGGATTGTGATTATAAGATGGTTTATTATGATAGTGAAAATCCAGTCGCATGGTCAAAAATGCGGTTGTACACCGAGAACGCATTGGAGACTGTTTTGTTTGCATGGGACTACCAAACTCCTGATTTAAGGGTGGGTATTGGAAGTTTGATGCATGAGATAGGGTGGGCAAAGGAGAATGGATTCGAATATGTTTATCTTGGTCCAGGATATGAATGTGGCAGTATCTATAAATCCAATGTCGATGGGTTTGAATGGTGGACAGGTTCGGAATGGAGCACAAACACCGGTGAGTATATTAGGTTGTGCAAGCGAGATAGCGAAATAAAAACTATTAAAGAGTTAAGTGAACTTTAATCACCAATTAAGTAGATAATTTTCATCTTGTAAAGCGCACTTATTGCATTTCGTTTTGCATTCTAAATTATCGAACTTTAAAAATTCATTACTCCAAAATTCGTCGTTAATTATTTCTTCAAATGTTCTATTATGTAGGTTGAACTTAGTTTTTCCCATTTCTATCCATTTGTTATTGTGTTCGTATCTATTTGCCACCCAACAACATGGATAAAACTCACCGTGGCTATTTAAAAATAACCCTTTGTTGCCGATGGTGCAAAGTTTTGGGTCATCTGTATTTTTGATTTTCTCTTTGTATATTTCTTTAATTGTTTCGCTAAATCTAAATTTATCGGTCAATAATGAATCTATTCTTTCGAATCTATACCCACTTGGTATTAAATCACCCGATGGTTCTAACTCATCATTTGGATATGCGAGTGGGTATTTGCTTTCAAATTTCGTACTCAATGTCATTTGATAACAGTCGAAGTTATATAATGTTGCCAACTCCTTTTGAATATCGGTTTTATCTTCGTTGAACTTAAATGCAATCGATGCCCATACTTTATATGTAACCGAGTTAACATTATTGAATGCAGTGATTCCATCGATGATAGAATCCCAATTTGAATTTATTCTGTACTTTTCGTTACTTTGTTGGTCATAACCGTCTAGGCTAAAATGAATTTCATCAAACTCATTCATCGTAGTTCCTAAATCTCCCCACCACTTATTGTTCTTGTAACTTCCGTTGGTTATTAAAACAATATTGAGTGTAGGGTTGATTTCTTTAATCCATTTTATGATAGGTATCAAATCATTGCAGTATATTGGGTCACCGTCATTCCCACAAAATGTTATTTTTTTAATTTCATTGATTAAACTCTCACCCATTTGGTGTTTGAAGAAGGCTAATGATAATTGCCTATTTAATAAACTCTCGGGAACTTCCGCCCTCGCACATCGTGGGCACTTAAGTGTGCATATGCTACTCGGCTCGATGTGCCAATGTACTAACGATAACATTATTGAGATTGAGTTTCGAAACTAGTGAACCCATTTTCTTTTACCACATTCAGAACAGTGTTCACACGGCTAATCAACTCATTCTTGTGACTAATTAACCAAACACTCTTGTTTTGTTCGCGAGCCATTGATTTAAGAATTGTTAAACTGTTTTCAACACCTGCATCATCCATTCCCGAGTCTATCACCTCATCGACAAATAGTAGGTTGATTGGTGAGTACAAATTCTCCCACACATCTCTGAATGCCCAACTCAATGAAAGAATCACACGGTTCTTTTCGCCACGTGATAAGTTATCAAAATCATAATCTTTGCCTAAGTCAGTTATTTCAACCGATAGGTCATCCTTGAATTCAATAAGATGCCGTAAACCAATGATACTAATGTAATGTGATAACTTACTATTCAAGAATGATAAATTCTGACTTATAATCTGCTTTCTGACGTAACTATCTTTGTCAGTTAGTAATTTCAATAAGAAATCCTGATGTTCTAATGTCGATGTATCTTCGTTAATTGAATCGTAGTTGATTTCTTGGAGTGCATCTGTTTTTGTGCTTTCGATTTGTTCAGTGTATGGATTCATCTCATTTGCACGAGTTTCCATTTGGGTATTCAGCGTTTCTAATGAATGCTTATGATTCAATGCCTCTTCTAACGAGTTGTAGAACGTATTTGGTTTGTCACCAACATCGATGTCTGCTACATCTTTTGTAAGTTCTTCCAACTGCCCTACGTATGGATTTACTTCTTGATTCTTTGTTATTAACTGTGTATTCAGAGTTTCTAATGAATGTTTGTGATTCAATGCCTCTTCTAACGAGTTGTAGTACATTGATGGTTTTTCCAATTGTGGGAAATTATCATACTCTACTTTAAGTTCATCTTGTGTAATGTACAGCCCATCGATTGCATTCTTTAATTCAGCCATTGTCGATTCTTTGGAATTTAATATTTCACTTTGTTTATCATCATGTATTTCCTGACCACATGTGTGGCACGTATGTTTTATCAACAGTGCAATCTCACCTGATAGTGTTTCTATCAAAATTTTAGTACGAGATACATCATTGGAATTTGACGCTATTAAGCGATTTATTTCTAATTTTGCTATTTCTTGGTTCTTGAACTCTTCCAAGTCTTTATGACTTTTCATTTCTTGTTCTATATCGATGCTATTTAATTTTTCAATAGCATTAGCAATATTAGAAAGGTCTTTATCTAATGTTGAATCCCATGTCCCATGTTTTTGTACCAATGATGATATGGTTCTATTCAATTCAGATAGTTTAGAATGTTTGGTATTGTATATTTCCAAATCCTTCTGCATTGTTATTTCAAGTTCAACATCATTGATGTTATTTTCCAATGTAGTGATTTTAGTGTACAGCACATCAACATTATCTAACTGTGCTTTATCCCACAATTTATGTTTTTGTTCTAAACTAACTATTTGTTGTTCGATACGCTTATTTGATTCCTTAATTGCAGAAATTCTAAAGTTTTCCTGCTTTATGGAATCCTTTTTATCTTTGATTATGTCTTTAAGAACAGATGCCTTTTCAGACAAGATTGTTATACCTAATAATTCCTCAATAACGTCACGTTGGTCGGAAACCTTCATGTTTAGAAATGGTTCTGTGTGTGTATTCAGTGCCACGATATGCTTGAACATCTCGTGACTTAACCCAAGAATATCTTCGATTGTTTTTTGTGTTTCTCGGTTATCACCTTGTGCACTATCATCTATTTCTTGGTCGCCAATGAATAGTTTTAGGATATTTGGTTTACGACCACGTTCGATTTTGTAGTCGATTCCGTTTTTAGAAAACTCAACACTAACCACCATCCCCTTTTCATTGGTCTTGTTGATTAGGTTACCTAGTTTAATTTTCGTAAGTGCATTGCCGTACAATCCATAACTTAATGCATTTACTATGGTAGTTTTGCCTGTGCCATTACGACTACCATTGGCACCCAAGTCTAAATTCTCACCAAGGACTAATGTTAGGTCGTTGTTGAACTTGATTCCCTGAGTGATGTTACCAACACTCATGAAGTTTTTAATTGTAAGGGATTTGAATAATATCATTAAAGATTATTATATATGTCAATTAACTTATTTGTATTAAAGTTTTCTGAATTGATATTTCCGATTTGTTGATGTACGATTTGGTCGACTGATTGGATTTCCGAAACAACTTCATTTGATGATTCAGTCATTTCGGTTCTAACAGGCACCAACGATAACTCTCTGAGTTTGTATGTTTCGACAAATGTTTCTTTTATAAATGTGGATTCTTCGAAACTAATATCAATATCCATCATAACACGTACGTGCATATTTGGTTTTAGTAGGCTATCGGGCTTTGTAATAATATCACTTAGATTGAATGACGAGTAAAGTGGTTGCTCCTTCCAATCGTGGTACGTTGGTGTACCATCCCACTCGAGCGTCATACATCCACGACTTGAATCACCATCGTCTGCATAATTATGTGGGAAACAATTACCTATATAATGTATGTTTTTCTGCTCTTGTCGCATGTGAAAGTGACCTGAGAATACATAATCAATGTTATTGAAGTGTTCTGCTTGGATTTCTCCTGTATCAGGCATTTTAACGTTAGCATTCATTTTAAAATGAGGTAATTCAAAATGCCCAAAGACATATTTCGCCCTTACATTCTTCACCTTTTTATAATCGTCTTTAACTAACCAAGGGATAATTGCAACATCACCCTCATTAAACCACTCATCGATGATTTTAATGTTCTTCAGATGTTTCGCCCAACCAACCCCATGTATATCACGCTTGTCTCTGTAATATAAATCATGGTTACCAACTATGAAGTAAAAGTTCTCAAACGCATCATTTAGTTTTTCCAATGCACTTAAACTAAAGTCTAGTGTATGTAAATTAATCGTTGCTCTGTTGTGATGCCAATCACCCAAAAATAGTCCTGTTTCACAACCTTCCTTCTTTGCGGTTTCAATCGCCCAATCAACGAACAGTTCGCAGTCGGTATTATGTTGGACACTGTTATTCTTAAGACCAAAATGTATATCGGTAAATGCTAGTGCTTTTTTGAATAACCCCATTCCTTAATTATTTTCGGCTTTTGTGTTTTCTTCTGCTAATTTGATATTCTGCTCTTTAATTCGTGTAGTGTGCGCCTTGTACATTTCTCGACTATCGTCTATATCTTTGGAGTCTGCAGTTGCTTGTTGTCTAGTCCAACTAGGTGCCAAACCATTCTCTTCTAGAATATCATCTCTGATATTCTGCATTTTCTTTTCATTAAGTAAAACACGAGTGAATGAGTTGGTAACAATTGCTGTGTAGTACGCAAAGGGATTATCACTTTTGAGTTCGTTAAATTTCAAACCAACTTGGATTAATTGAATAAGTGCTGCACCACGCATTTCGTCGTTGTAGGTGTAACCACGCCAATTACTTCTAGTGCCATAGCGGTCACATAACTTCATATACATCTTTGCCAATTCATCGGTTGTCTTACCATGTGTTTGACAAAACTCACCATCTTCTAGGGTACCTTTCCAATGACTTTTACCAACGAGAAATGGGACGTTGTTCCCATCAACTCTATATATAAAGAATGGATGGAAGTTAGTTTTGGTTGGTACAAGAATTTCATTATCATCTATATTTTGTGGTGTATCTAATGAAACATCATCTAATTCCAAGTCACCGATTGCATCCATTATCACATCAGTTTGCACACTTGTATGTGACTTGGGTTTTTTCTTTGGAATCAATGGGATGTGTTCCATCGTCATAACTCTAATTACAACATCTTGATTTGTGAAATCATCTGCTGATAATTTGTCTTTCTTTTCCAAATCTTTGGATAATTGTTTTGCCCTAGCCTCTCTCGCTAAGAATAGAACCTCGTCATTTATTTCACTAATATCCTCGACAATGAAGTCTTGTTGGTTATCTAGTTCAGCATCTCGGTAACTGCAATATGTCGTTTTACTAAGGTGTATCTGCTTTAGTATATCTTTGTTATTTAAATAGTTCTTCTTTCTTGTCATGATGCCTCTATGTTAAATTTATAAAAGTTATATTGTAGGGCAAATACCCTATGTCGAACACCGTATACAACCGTTTTGTGGATAACGCACAAATATATGTGAAAATGGTTAAGTGATAATATACGCATATAATTATCAACATAAATACGTTACAGTATTTTTATAAAAAACATTATGTCAGAACGTTCAGATATACAAGCAAGATATGACGAACACCGAATAAACGGCAGAGCAGACGCATGGGATTTGGCTGTGTCT
>ENA-OREN01004358-OREN01004358.1-marine-metagenome-genome-assembly--contig:-NODE-4358-length-12404-cov-5.753225_pt1 | contig 12404 bp, 12 predicted proteins | sample MGYA00248624_ERZ508555 | MGnify/ENA primary metagenome ERZ508555 (study PRJEB26222, sample SAMN06267773) | marine metagenome | isolation source: Saanich Inlet, British Columbia, Canada | place...
CGAAGAAATCCTCAGGGAAAAATTGTTGGTGTAGTTGGTGTTGGTCAGGATATTACTGAACTGGATCAGTCTAGATCCGAGATGGAAAGTATAAGTAAGGAGTTAACCCAGCTAATCGATACAGCGAATGCTCCGATATTCGGTGTTGATACGGATGGAAATGTTAATGAGTGGAATCAGAAGGTTGAACAAATTACTGGATTTACCAAAGCTGAGGTTATGGGTCATAACCTTGTCGAAACCAGGATAACCGAAGAATTCAAACAGCCTGTACAAGAAGTTCTTAATGAAGCACTTAAGGGAAACGAGACTTCCAACTATGAGGTTCCTCTGTTCACCAAAAGTGGTGAAAGGGTCATGGTTCTTCTGAATGCGACTACCCGAAGAAATCCTCAGGGAAAAATTGTTGGTGTAGTTGGTGTTGGTCAGGATATTACTGAACTGGATCAGTCTAGATCTGAAAAAGAAGAAAACAACCTACGTCTTGAAGAAGCAAATCAACATAAAAGTAAATTTATTTCATCAATGAGCCATGAATTGAGAACACCTTTAAATGGAATTTTGGGGTTCGCTGAATTATTGAGAAATGAGCATTTTGGAAAGATAAATGACACTCAACGTGAGTTTGTGGATCAGGTTGCAAACAGTGGCAACCATTTATTGGAACTTATTTCTGGCTTATTGGATGTGGCTAAAATCGATTCAGGTTCAATGCTAATTGATTTGGAAACTTGCAAGCCTAGCGAATTATTTCTTTCTGTAATTGGACTTATTCAGCCACAACTTTCAGAAAAAAATATAAATTTTAAACAATTGATCGATCCTACTGTAGAAAACGTAGTATGTGATTCAAGAAAGGTTAAGCAAATTATGCTTAACCTCATTTCAAATGCAATCAAATATACACCGGAACATGGCACAATCGAAATTACTCTTATAAAGGAAAAGAATTATATTAAGGTTATTGTGTCGGATAATGGAATTGGTATTAGCAGCAAAGATCAGGATATCATTTTTAATGAATTTGCACAGGCTAACAGATCAAGAGATGAAGCCCTAGGCGGAACGGGAATCGGATTAGCTCTGAGTCGGCGTTTGGTTGAGTTGCATGGAGGTGAAATTGGTGTTGAAAGTCAAGAGAATCAAGGTAGCAAGTTCTGGTTTACTATTCCGAATAGGCATGCACCAAACAAAAAACAGGAAATTTTAACAGATTCATCTATAGCAAAGTCGGACTATCCTTCCAACCGATCAATTCTAGTAGTTGAAGATAACCAAACCAATCTTGATATGATTAAATATTTACTCTCAATCCATAAACATAAAGTGCATGTGGCCAGAAATGGAAAAGAAGCTATTGCTCAAGCCGATTTAAAAAAACCAGATTTAATATTGATGGATATCCGAATGCCAATAATGGATGGTTTTGAAGCAACGAAGATTTTGCGGACCAAGCAAGTTTTTTCAAAAACACCTATTATTGCTTTAACTGCAAGTGCAGGAGAAGGTTCTCGCGAAGATTCTTTAAGTGCAGGATGCACAGATCATATTAGTAAGCCCATTCAATCAATCGAATTATTTGAAACCCTAAGTAGATATATCAAATGAGATCAACGAGGATAAGTGCTTCTGGCGATTAATTTTTTTCTCCATATTAGAAAGACATAAGAATTGATCGTTCTCACAGTATGTTTTTATAAGATAATAAATTAGTTTTAATCCCTGCCTTTGATATCCTGTCTGATCCTTTTATTTTGGCAAAGCTGTTCCGGCTCAATAAACAGTTTTAAAAAAACCTAGTCCATGAATTATTGCTTGAAAATCAGCTTACAAAAAACTTCCTAAGACAGTAAGTAACAACTCCAATTGTTAGACATCAGTCAAGGACCAAATATCATATATTTTTTCTTGACTTTTTCTTAACATATTGTTGACACACACTTAACAGACATTATTTGAAATTTGATTTAAGGTGATGAATGTCAAATTAATTTTTAATTAACGGTAAGGAGATAAGCATGAAATTTATTAACGGATCTAAAGTTCGAAAAAAATTGTTTTGTTTGATTATATTTTGCTCCTGGTTTGTTCCAGTAGTAGCATTTGCCGCATCTGCAGTAGATTCAGAGGATATGGTAATGGTGCCTGGAGGTCCATTTCTGATGGGAGTTGATAAAGAGGTAAATAAAGATACAGAAAAAATGTCGAAAAGAGCGCGACTTAAATATGCTGTATCACGGGAAGCCTTTCACGATGAAGGACCTGCACATAATGTGATTCTTGATGCCTATTATATCGACAAGTATGAAGTCTCCAATAAACATTATAGTAACTTCATGAAAGCAACGGATCACCCTGCTCCTGCCTATTGGGATGACCATCGTCGCAATAAACCTCAACAACCTGTCAGCGGTATAAATTGGAATGATGCAAATTCATTTTGCAGTTGGGCTAATAAACGTTTACCAACTGAAGCAGAATGGGAAAAAGCCGCACGGGGACCAGAGGGTTATAAATATCCATGGGGAAATGATCTTGATGTTACCAAGGCAAACTTTGGTCGTAAAGACGAAGTTACAGCTAATGTAGATTCATACGAAGAGGGCAAAAGCCCTTATGGAGCTTACAACATGGCTGGCAACGTTTTTGAGTGGGTTTCTGATTGGTATGATCCTAACTATTACAAAAAAACCAGACAAAACATTAATCCTGCTGGTCCAAAAGATGGAGCTTGGTTAAGTGGTACTGGTACTTATGTAGATCGAATTGCAGTGGGTAAAAAACGTGTAATCCGAGGTGGATCGTGGTATGCACCCGCAGAAAGTGTATCCAATACTCACCGCTTCTGGAACGATCCAATGAATAATAGTTACGGAGTTGGATTAGGATTCCGCTGCGCTCGTTCAATTGAAGATGACTCCGTGCTTGAAGCGAGAACTTTCTATATGAATGCTCTAATTAATATGGGTGCGGAAAAATATCAGTTAGCTATGAAGTCTATTGAAAAAGCATTGGGTAAAGATGCATCAAACCCAGAATACATAAAGCTAAAAGTAATGATTAAAAAACAAATACAGTAACAACTACCTCTAAGACATTAAGGGGGGGGAGAATGTTCCCCTCTCTTAAGTCTTATAAAGGCATTTTAATTAAAAAACTAAGGAAGTTATAAAATGAAACAAAAAGAATTTATAAATAAATCAAATTTGGCAATTTTTATTCTTCTTTGGGCAACTCTATTCCTAATGAATCCGGTTTCAGGAAGTGGGGAAGAATTTGAAAAAGAAAACTCCTTTGGCAAAACAAAAAAGGCTCGTTTAGCAGTTGAAGAAGCTTGGGATGTTTACCATGACGGAGCTTTAGGCGGAACTCTTCAATCCCCAAAAGTTCAAACTAAGTTAGAAATGGATCTACACAAATCTAGAGGGCTACTTGCGGAAGCTTATGACGCTGCAGATGGCGGAGACTTAACAAAGGCTAATGAAATAATACAGAAAATAATGAAAATTACTCATGGGGTAATAGCTGAAAGTAAGGTGCGAAAGAAATGAAGATAAATAGATATATTTTTATGATTTGTTCAACTATTTTCTTTTTAAGTACACAACAAAATCTTTATGGGGAAACTTTAAGAGATCCAGTAGAAATGAAAACAGTCCCAGCCGGAGAGTTTCTTATGGGTAGCAAACAAGAAGAGGGTAGAGTTGACGAACGACCTCAAAGAAAAATATACCTCGATTCCTATAAAATAGATTCTCATGAAGTGAGCAATAAACGTTACTTAAAGTTTATTCGCGACACAGACCGAAAAGACCCTACGAACCCATATTCAGAGAAACAACTTTCAAAACAGAATGAAGTCATTAATCTACCAGTAGTACAAGTAACCTGGTACGACGCTGTAGATTACTGCCGATGGGCCGGAAAGCATTTGCCTACCGAAGCCCAGTGGGAAAAAGCAGCCCGTGGGATAAAGGGTAATATATTCCCGTGGGGATCTAAAGAACCTTCTGTTAAATCAGTAAACTTTCAAAAAAACTGGGAAGGTTTGAAGACACTCTGGCCAGTATCTGGGAAAAGCGACATGTCTTCTCCATACGGATTAAAGGGTATGGCCGGGAACGTTCGCGAATGGGTACAAGATTGGTACTCCCCTGAATATTTTAAAAATGCTCCTTCATCAAACCCTCAAGGACCTAGAATAGGAATTTTAAAAGTAATAAAAGGGGGATCCTGGCACAGTTTCAAGGCGGATATACGATCAGCATCAAGAGGTAAAGGTGGGTTTGCTCTTAAAACAGATGGAATTGGGTTTAGGTGTGCTAAAGAAATTAAAGAAGTGAAAAATAAAACCAGGAGTTAACTGTGATTAATAATCTAAAAAATATATATAGAAGAAATCTTGTTATTTCATTTTTGGCAATATTCTGGACATCAATTGCGCCTCAATTATCTGCTGCCGCAACCGCAGTTCCTGAAGATATGGTACTCGTAAATGCTGGGGGTTTTACACGCGGTATTGATGATACGAAAACAGAGAATTTTTTGGATGAAGCACCGGCTAAAATGATTTATTTGTCATCTTATTATATTGACAAGTTTGAGGTGTCTAATTCTAAATATACAGAATTTATTATCGCAACAGATCACCCTGCGCCTGCATACTGGGACCATAGAAAACTAAATCAGCCAAGTCAACCAGTTACAGGTGTTAATTGGTTTGATTCGGATACATATTGCCGATGGGCAAATAAACGTTTACCCACTGAAGCAGAATGGGAAAAAGCAGCAAGAGGTCCAGCTGGTTCTATTTATCCATGGGGAAATGAACTGGATTACAGTAAAGCAAATTTTGCAAAAGGAAAAACTGGTCAAAAATATATTACCTCACCAGTAGATGCTCATCCTGAAGGTATAAGTTATTACGGGGCATATAACATGGCTGGAAATGTTTTTGAGTGGGTTCAAGATTGGTATAGTTCAGATTATTACAAGTTGGATGAAACAAGAAACCCAAAAGGTCCTCAATCAAAAGAAACAAAGAGTATTAAAAATATAAGCACAAAATCTAACGTAGGTTTTAAAAAGAAAGTTATACGTGGGGGATCCTGGTTTGCTCCAGCGCAAAGCATCACAACAACACACCGCTTTTGGAATAACCCTATGAACAATTCTTATGGAGTAGGACTGGGTTTTCGATGCGCACGCAGCTTGTCGGAAGATTTACAGACGGAAGCACGTTCTTTTTACATGAATGCTCTTATTTTAGTAGGGGATGAGAAATATAAAAAAGCTCTATTATCAATAAAAAATGCGTTAATCAGCAGTCCAAAAAATAAAGAATATAAAGCCTTAAAATTATTAATAGAAAAACAATTGAATCCATAGTTGATAAAAAATAATGTTTATATCCGGTACTGGTAATTTAATTAGAAATTATATTTACCTCTCAATTTTTTGTTTTTGTTTTTTTCTGAGTCCAATATTGTCGAGTTATGTAATGGCTGATAACCTCGAAAATAATAAATCATTAAATTCTGATGACTCAGAAGATCATGAAGAAGAATCAAACGAAACAAACGTAAGTGTATGTCTTGAAAAAAGATTAATTCAAGCTGCCCCATTAGAATATTTGGATAAAGTAAACCCTTTAAGAAGTGACCCGAAAAATCTAAGAAAAGGAAAAGTGCTTTATCGGCTTAAAGCAAAAAAAGCATGCAAATTTTGTCATGGAATGGAGGGCTTAGGTGATGGTTCAATGTCTGATTTGCAACCAATGCCACCAAGAAATTTTACATGTAAAAAATACATGAATAATATTAAAGATGGAGAACTGTTCTGGGTAATTAAAGAGGGAATTTTTGACTCTGGCATGCCATCGTATAGACATTTGTCTGATAAAAAAATATGGCAATTAATTCAATACATAAGAACCTTTTCAAATTGATATTAAGGATTGTAAAGAAGAAATTGAACCAAGTTATTTTCACTTTATGTATATCGATTTTATATGTTTCTGGGTGCATTTCTAAGACAGATTATTTGTCTTATGAAGATAAGAAGGGAAAAGGAGCTGAGATATTCAATAAGGAATTAAAGTTTTGCCAAATTTATTCTAATAATAATGCAAAGCAAATAGAGGGAAGTAAAGGTGCTGGAGAGCGGTTTCTATATGAGAATTCTATATTTGACCTTTGCATGAAAAATAAAAATTGGGTTTTAAGGGAATGAAAATAATAAACTTATTTGAAAGGTTTATTAATTTTTTTGCTGAAATTTTTTAGGATCATTTGATTTACTTTAACGCCTAAGAAGAATGTTACCAAAGTCATACTAAACGGTGTTACAAGCTTTAAAAGATCTCGTTATTACAACCTTATCTTGGCTTTTCATTAATCCAAACAACTTCGGGTTTAAAATTATTAAGTTATCAAATTTAATTGTCATATTAAATATTTTGAAAAATAATATGGCAATTTACTCATCTTCAAATTAAAGGAAATGTGTGTCATGAAAGAACTTAAAAAAGCTGTAATTCTTGTAGGTCATGGAGGCTTACCTAGTGACATACCTTCTGAAATTGTTGAAAAGTTTATGCGTATACATAAAGGGAGAATAAAAGCAGGAGGGCCTATTACCGAGCAGGAAATAGAACTTGATACATCTATAAGAAAATGGGAAAGAACTCCGGAAAATGATCCTTATAAGTCTGGTCTTGAATCACTTGCTTCTCACATGGAACCAATGCTCGATGGTCATATTTTAAAAACAGCATATAACGAATTCTGTTACCCTGCAATTGAAGATGCAGTAGGCGAATTGGCAAATGAAAATGTCACCAAAATAATCATAGTGACCACCATGATAACAAGAGGAGGATCACACTCGGAAATTGAAATTCCTGAAGAGTTGAAAGCTTTAAGGCAGAAATATTCAAATATTGATATTCAATACGCTTGGCCCTTCGACATCGATGCCTTCGCCCTGTTTTTAACGACTCATATAAAAAATGCTAGTCCTTTGTCTGCAGTAAAATCAAATTAGAGAGAGAAATACAGTTTACATGAGAAAAATATAAAAAGAGAATCCAGAGAAAGGCCTAGTGGCTTTCCAGAAAAATAGTTTCTAAAAAACTGGATACCTGGATTATTTATCTACCATATGAACCTATAAGGTATAAATCATCATGAACAGTCTCCATATTTTTGATATTACCGGAATATTTTTACTGGCCCTGATAATAGGTGGGATGTTCTTTTTCGCGGCCATAATGACGCCATTGGTATTTACAAAACTTCCTCCTGAAATTTCAGGCCCCTTTATTAGACAAGCATTCCCGGTTTATAGTCAGGCTATGGCAGGAATGACCTTGGCCGCTGCTTTATCTTTTTGGAGTATTTCCGAATCAATTTATCTAGCTACTGTTTTCATATTCTTTATATGGGCATGGTTATGGCTAATGCCTAAAATTAACCGTTATCGCGATGAGCAGTTGCAAGGAAACCAAAAAGCTGGAAAGACTTTCAATATTCTACACAGGTTGAGCGTGGTAATTAATTTAGGCCAAATGTGGGTCATCGGTTTTGTACTTTATAGAGTTGTGATTCAAGCCTGAATAAAATTATTATTTTAAAAAATCAAATATACCCATGAATTCACATATTAAATACTTTTTAGGTATTTATGCATTCTGTTTGCTCATTGTAACTTTTTTGGTAATCGGTTGTTCAAGTGTTCCCAAAAACGCATCACCAGAATTGCAAGTAGTTCCATATGTTGATATTGAGCGCTACTTGGGGAAATGGTATGAAATAGCACTTTATCCCAATTGGTTTGAAAAGGGATGTTTTCGTTCCACCGCATTTTATGAAAAGTTAGAAAACGGACAAATCAAGGTGACCAATCAATGTCGTATGCACGGTACGGACGGTGAATTAAATGAAGCCATTGGTAATGCAGACATTGCTGACAACAAAACAAACGCAAAATTAAAGGTTCAGTTTTTTTGGCCCTTTAAGGGGGACTATTGGATTATTGATCTGGATAAAGACTATCAATATGCCATCGTCAGTGAGCCTGGCCGGCAATATTTGTGGATATTGAGTCGAACTCCAAATATGGACGTTCAAACACTGGAAATTTTGAAGGAAAAAATCCGCAGCAAAGGGTTCAATCTGACTTACTTGAAACAAACTCTGCAATAGAGTTTAAAATCCTATTTCAACTTGATATAGTTGGTGCCGGAGGTCGGAATCGAACCGACACGAGGTTGCCCTCGCAGGATTTTGAATCCTGTGCGTCTACCAATTTCACCACTCCGGCACTCTAGTTCACTGCACTTGCCAAGCCGGAAATATACCATAAACTTATTTGAGTTGGAAAAAAATCTCTCCCCACTCCATCAAGCCGAAAAATAGCGTCGTGGTCGCTCTCAGCATTTGTAATTGGCTATGAAAACCCCAAAAATCTTAAAAAAAGAGGGCTTCTGCCTATGGCGAAAGGGGCTACTTTAATGAATAAAGCTTATTGTCTCCGACCAACTCGAGGGCTTTGGTGAGGTCTTCGGTAGGAAATTTGCAGACATTGTTTTCGCAGACATATACAATCGTGCGGTCTTCGGCAGTGACTTTGTTCTCAAACACCGGGAACGACGATTTGGAATCGGGCGGGATATAACCAACGGTTTTATTAGGTAAGAATTCTGTGTGCAACATTTTAATAACCGCATCTTTTTCTTTTGATTGTTTTGGCCCTACCACAACGACTTCTTTAGATTTGTCGAGATAAAAATCTAAGGCGATAAACATTTGCGCAAACGCATTGTGAGATCGGCTCATCATCTCCCCCGCCAATATAAAAATGGTTTTGGCTTTATCTCTATAAGGTTTGTGTAAATTAAAATTATAGAGTTTTAACAGGTTCAATGCCGACACAGCATTGCTGTTGGGCCGGGCATTATCTTCAAAGTTTTTATTACGACCGGGTAATAAGCTTCCATTCTCTTCAGAATAATAATATCCACCGGTCTCTTTATCCCAAAATAGTTCATCCTGTTTTTTCTGTAACGCATTGGCCCAGTTCAACCATTGCTCATCAAAGTCGGTTTCATAAAGATCCACCAATCCTTGAATGAGATACGCATAATCATCCAAACTGGCGGTGAACTTGGCCTCGCTATCGCGAAACCGACGTGCCAGTTTTCCGCTTTCATAAAGATTTTCTTTAATAAACTGCGCTGATTTTTGCGCGGCTCTTAAATATTTCTCATCCTGCAATGCCTGTGCGGCTTTCGCCATGGCGCTTATCATGAGTCCGTTCCAGGCGGTGAGAACTTTATCGTCTTTAAAGGGACGTTCGCGCTTCTCTCTAAACCGCAAAAGCTTCTTTCTGATATTATTCACTTCTACGCTGGAATTTTCTTTCCAACTAATACTTTTATTGAGGTGGAGAATGTTTTTCCCGGTCAATTCAAAATTACCTTGCGGGGTCACACCAAATATTTTAATGGCCTGCTGATATTCTTCGCGGAACAATACTTTTTTCAGTTCGTCATCGGACCACACATAAAACGTTCCTTCCTCTCCTTCGCTATCTGCATCTTCAGCGGAATAGAATCCGCCTTGAGACCCGGTCATATCTTTGAGGGCATAATCGAGAACGCCTCGCGCTACAGATTCGAAAACTTTGTTTTGTGTTACCTGATAGCCTTCAAGGTACACGGTTGCCAAAGCGGCTTGGTCGTAGAGCATTTTTTCAAAATGGGGCACCAACCAGATCGAATCTGTGGAGTAACGGTGGAATCCGCCGCCGAGGTGATCATAAATTCCCCCCCGTGCCATAGCCTCTAATGTCGATGCCACCATTTTAACCGCGTGCTTGTCGCCAGTGCGTTGGGCGATTCGCAATAGCAAGCGCATCTTCATGGTCGGCGGGAATTTAGGTGCAAGACCAAAACCGCCATTCTCTGCGTCGTAACTGATGAGGGATTTTTTATAAAACTCCTGCATCAATGTTTCATCTAAAGTCACCGATTGCGTGGAGATGCGATCCCCCGCCTCAATAAACTTTCTTACAGTATCCCCCACAGCCTGTATTTTTTTTGGTTGCTCCGTCCATGCAGTACCTAATGCACCGATAACTTTCATCAGGTCGTTTTTGGCAAAGTAAGTACCGCCAAAGACAGGAATTTTTTCGGGTGTCATTATCACCGTCAACGGCCAGCCACCGCTGCCGGTCATCGCCTGCACGACATTCATATAAAACTGATCCACATCGGGATGTTCTTCGCGGTCCACTTTTATGCATATAAATCTTTCATTCAACATTGCTGCAACTTCTTCATTTTCAAATGATTCTTTTTCCAGAACATGGCACCAGTGGCAGGTGGAATAACCGATGCTTAAAAAAATGGGCTTATTGTGATCGCGGGCGGCTTGCAGTGCTTCTTCGCCCCATGCGTACCAGTGAATGGGATTGTCTTTATGCTGCAGGAGGTAAGGGCTCTTCTCATGCACCAGACGGTTATATGGCTTCGCGGCGAATGCCCCGTCATAAAAGAAGAATATAGCTATCGCTAGTGGAATAATTAGAAATAGAGAACGTCGCATAAAAATCAGTAGCTGGAAAAGGATGTAACTCAGGATACTGGCTTGCCGCATTAAGTTGTACCACTTTTTAAGTTAGTATTTCTATTTTTGGTTTTATCGTTATAGGAGCTGGAGGTTGATAGTTCAGTGAACTGTGCGATCGGAATTGGTTATATTCTTTCCTCCACTGTTCGATCAATACTTTAGCCTCAAGCAATGTTGTAAAGATTTCTCCATTCAATAGTTCATCTCTGAGCTTTCCATGAGAGTCAAGCATTCCCTTGTATACTCATCAATCAACGTTAAAATCCGTAAAGGTTCCATCTTTTGTTCTTGTTGCTACAAAATCATAACTCCATACATGATCTTTGAACTGGGGTCTCAAACGAATACAAGACCCATCGTTAAACCACAATCGTTTCCGTTTGGGTTGTTTTTGTGGAACCTTCAATCCTTCTATACGCCAAAGGCGCTCCACACGTTTATGATTTACCTCAAATCCTTCTCTTTGTAATAAAGCCGTTATCCTACGATAACCATATGGACCATACTTAGTTGCCAGTTCAATCATACGTTCTACCAACAACGCTTCACCATCTCTTGCCCTGGGAAGATAACGCTGAGTGGAGCGGGGTTGATTTAACAACCGACAAATCCTTCGCTCAGAAACATCAAAGCGTTCCATTACATGAAACGCAGCTCGTCGTTTCTTTGTCGGGCTTAATACTTTCCCTCAGCAACTTCCTTTAGTATCGCTTTATCTAAGGACAAGTTAGCCACCAGTTTTCTCAGACGAGTATTTTCTTTATCGACTTCCAAGACGCTTCGCCTGATCCAGGCTCAAACTACCGTACTCCTTGCGCCAGCTATAATAGGTTTACTCCGTTACACCTATCTTTTTACATATCTGAGGAAACCGTACTTCCTTTTTCCTGCAATATCTCGGTTTCTCTTAAATAACCTATAATCTGTTCTGATGAATAACGTTTCCTAGCCATCTTACCCCTCCTAATCAACAGGTTATTGATCGAAACCCTAACACAGCGGCTGGATTAGATTTCTAAGGAGCAAGCCACTTATAAATGACATATATAATAATAATGAAACTTCTCAATATTTTTTGGGCCAAAAGAGGGCAAAATTAGTTGTATTTATTAGATTATACTTCTTGAGGGAAGTTAATTTTATTAACCACTTCATGAATAGTCTCTTCCTGATTTTGTTATACACCAGCCCTTAAGACTGAAAGCCACTTAGTCTCCAACAAAAGCGTCATTGAATCGCTAAATATAAACTCGTTAAGAGAAATATCTCCCGTGATTAAATTAAGCAATGATACAGAAAACATTAAAATCGAAATGTTGTATGTTTTTTTCCAATAAACCAACTAAAAAAATTACTAGCAAAAATGTATTAAGAATAGCGGGCCGGAATATATCGGACCTATGTGGAGGCAGAATTCAAACCGTTACGAAAAATGTTGGAAGGATAATTTAACAAAATGGGCTTCTTTTTTTATTGGATAAAGAAGCCCATTTCTAAGTTTAAATTTTCTTTACGAAAAGAGAATAAATAAAAATCCCCTTACTATATGTAATTTAGAAGAACGTATTAATTTTCTAACCTATTAAAAAAAGAGGGAAGTGTTCGGAAGAAAAATGATAAAAATCATTGCCCAAAAACTTTTGTTAATACACGGGTTGAGTGATTTGTTTTTTTGTCTGAGGTTTTTGATATTGCTTTTATGACTACTATTTTATATATTGCTGATTCATATCCCCCTATTAACGTTTAATGTGCTCCGATTATTTATGGAAG
>ENA-OREN01004359-OREN01004359.1-marine-metagenome-genome-assembly--contig:-NODE-4359-length-12402-cov-3.147830_pt1 | contig 12402 bp, 12 predicted proteins | sample MGYA00248624_ERZ508555 | MGnify/ENA primary metagenome ERZ508555 (study PRJEB26222, sample SAMN06267773) | marine metagenome | isolation source: Saanich Inlet, British Columbia, Canada | place...
TATAACATCTACCTCATCCCTAGCCGCCTAAAGGCGTGGGATTTACTGATCCCCTATCGGGGACTTTAAAAAAATCTTATCCACCGTTAGATGAGACACATTATTTAGATAATGTGATACTTCTAAAGTTTTATTAATTTTCTTTTTATTAATAGCGCTATATAGGTCTTCTGCAGTATAACAAACGCGCCAATACTCATCACTTACAATATCCGCTAATGGATTATTAGTATAAGTTGTCCTTGCCCCCAAAATCACTACTGGTACATCACATAAAACTGCATCCAAAGCAACACTAGATGCTGCTGTAACTAATAAGTAGCCTCTTCTAAACAACTCAACCAGTGATTGATTTGTAAATTCAAGACTATCATCAATTGATTCCGGTATAATTTGTTTAAATTTTTTGTTTGAAATGGTAGGGTGCACCTTTATTATCCATTTCAAATTTACCGGCAACTCAACAGAGAGAGCAAGATTAACTATCTCAGATGCTTCTATTAATGACATAGGCATTGCTAAAATTACTAGATCTTTTTTTAAAGAATTTTCTCTACTATAGCTTAATGTATCTTGCATTCTAAATGCTGGCGCAGAAGAAATGGGCAATTCAGTACACTCTTTTTTTCTATCCTCAACATATGCATCACCCATTACTAATAACTCGTCTGGTAATACACCTCCATCATACTCATACTGTATGGGTTGCAGTCCTACATACCCCTTACCGACAACAAACCCCTGATAACCTTTAATATGAATATCAGGATAATTCCTCCTAACACCCAAATATATTGCTCTATCAACAGTTTGATTCTCAAACCAATCAATAACTCCAGATAATCTTACACCTGATTTTTTATAACGCATGAATGATCGTTCTATCAATACAGATTGTATTAATGATACCCCTGCCTGATCTTGTATAAGTTCATTTCTAACAAGATCTTTGATATCAAGACCTCTTAATAGTGGAATATTTACAATAGTGTTTGGTAAAACTATAGATTTCCATATAGCATATATATAGTCTACAAATTTCAACCAATATTCTTTTAAAATAACGTTTTCAGGCAGCTCAGCAACAGCTTTAAATTGTCTAAAATAGTCTAATGGTGTCCGCAAACCATACAGTATAGGAAGATAGAAGATAAATTCTTTTCTAATAACTGTTACATTATCAGCAAATCCAGGATAGTATCTATCGTCAACAACGCCATCTTTGATGGTATTAACCAAGAAGAATGTATCTAGTAACAGTATCCTTTCGTCTGGTATGATTTTGTTTGAAAAAAATTTTCCCCACAAGTAATTATTGGCTGTATGATATAAACTCTTAGAAAGGTTAGACAAAAAAATAAATAACCTACTTTTTTGTTTTCCTAGTACGTCGACTGTACACTGATAATTGTATTTTTTGAGCAGCTGATTAATCGATGATTTCAAAGGAAAGAAGTCTATTTTAATATTATCAATCACATCCCCCTCTTGCAATTTAAACTCTAAGAGTGATAATTTGCAAAGCCAATGATACAACATTGAGTTATCAGTATTTCTACAAGTCACTCGCAACAACCACTGTAGCCCTCTTATATTATTAGACTCAATAAGTTTACCTATATATTTATTGTATTCTTTTCTGACTATCGGCTCTAACAGATCAATCTGTTTTGCATCTTTAATAGATAAAATTCCATTACGCCTTAGATCTAAACTTATTTTCACAAATAATTATTTCTTTGCCATCAACCGTTCAACGTGCTGAAGATCCTCTTTAGTGTCTACAGCTTTAGTATTGTATTTAGTAGGGACCATTCTTACCTTCATACCATGTTCAAGTACCCTCATCATATCAACAGACTCAGCAATCTCTAATGGAGTAGGCTCCATTTCGTTATATTCTATTAAAAAATCACGCTGAAACGGTATAACGCAGACCTGTTTATTCATGCTAACACTTTTATCTTTACTTCGAGTGGGAATTGGCTCCCTGGAAAAATATATCGCATTAAGGCCAAGATCACAAACAACCTTAATACAATTTCGATCTTCAAACTCTTCGACTGTATCAATTTTCGCTATTAGATTAGAAATCTTTATATTTTTGTCTTTGATTAACGGTTGAACAGCTTCTGTAATCATATTTGGGTGTGTCATTGGTTCATCACCTTGCACCATGACAACAATATCATATTTTATACCATATTCAGCCTCTAATTTTAGAAGCGCTTCTGCACAACGATCTGATGCCCTCTCATGATGATTTCCAGTCATAACTGCCTTACCACCAATAGATACAATATAGTCATAAATAACTGTATCACAGGTTGCTACCGCAACTTTATCTAAAATATCAGAGCGCAAAACTTCTTCAAATACATGACCAATCATCGGTTTTCCATGTATTTTTTCCATTGGTTTTCCAGGGAACCTACTGCTTCCCATTCTTGCTGGTATAATAGCTAATATTTTCATATTTTCTCTCTATTGCTCATAGTTTGTTAAATTCTAGTAGTTAGGGCTTGTAAACAGTAATTATAAGTGAGTCATAATGCTCTGTTTTCTCAAGATCTTCCTTGTACTGCTGATCTAACTGCTTAGAAAATATTTGTGCATATTTACCACGCCCACCTGGTTTTCCCGTTTGCATCCACCACATGTGATTTGATAGATCATATCTTTGGTGCGGTGTAATTTCAAAAGACCACCCCATACTTTTTAAAAAAAACTCCATTGATTTTCTTGTAAAACTATAAACATGTGCTATTTGCCAATAAAATTTCTTATATTCATCAATATTATATAAACTATAAAGAGGATCAGAAACCGAGGGAGTTTCAAATACCATTACCCCTCCGTGCACTATTTTATCATAACACTGCTGCATAAATTTCTTTATATCAGCCACATGTGCCATTACAAAAAAATGCAGTACCAAATTAAATTTTATATCATTTTTAATATCGCTAAGATATCGGTAATTCTCAACATTTATACTACTTAGGTAATTAGAAAACTCAGATGAAGGCTCTACTGCAGTTATTTCAATATTATTATTATCTTTTTTAAGATTAGTTAGCATAAAGCCAGTAGATGCGCCAATATCAAGCACCTTGCATCCAGGATATAAATGTTTATCTAAAAATTTCTTTCTTCTATCATATTCCCTAATACTTATCTCTACGTGCTCATTACTATCATCCCAATTAGCATCTGATCCACTTCTTTTTGACATAAAGTCTTCAAAACTATTTTCATAAAATAAGTTTAACTCATCTTGGGTAGGTGATGGTGACAAATAGTAAAGATCACAATTAGTACAATGAATAATGGATTGATCCTCTCTACCACCATATACATCGTCTGACTCAAGAACCTGTCTCTCATCAGAACTTTCACAAATTGGACATGCTTTATTATCCATTATCTTTCTCAGCAATACCTGATAAATCTTTTATATTTGAAAATGGTTTAAAATATTCATTATTGAGTGGTTCATAAGAATCATGACAATTATTCATACAATTATGGCAAATAACTCCAGTAAGATCTTTTTCTAAATGTCTCTTCCTGAAATCACTATATACTTTACCATACCAAGCATCTTTTATATTTTCACTATTAAGATCTGCAACAATCAATGCATTTTGATAATCAACTACACAAGCTGTTAAATATCCCTCCGAACTCACGACAACCCTATTAAATGGATCTGGGCAAATATCTGTATATTGATCAACTTTTAAAGTACCTAAAATGCTTTTCTCATCAATCTCAACAATAGTATTATTTTCTAACATATTGCCGCCTTGGTTACTACATTGTCTTTGATCAATTTCTTGATCTAGACAATCACCAATCAAAGACATAAGGTGGTCATACTCACCTTGATTTGAAGGTGTAGGTACCATCGAGACATAAATTTTAAGCTCTAGCTTATTGTCGACCCTGTACTGATGCCACCATCTTACATTCTCTATTACTTTTTCAAAATCATCTTGACCATGTGTTTTTTTATAACTTTCCTTTGTTCCAGCATTGATAGAGAATTTTATGCTATCTAAACCAGCTTTAATTACCGGTAGAGATTTTGCAGGGGTGGCTAATGCTCCATTTGAAGTTATAAAAATATACTCATAACCAATCTCCCTTGCTTTTTTGATAGCATCAGGAAGTTTCTTATACATAAAAGGTTCGCCAGTTGCATAAAAGGCAATATCTCTCGCACCTGCCAAGTACGCATTATTCATAATTTTTTCAACTAATAAAAATGACATTTTCTTATTTGATCGTGTCATTTTTTCATTTGAACAGAAAAAACATGTATGATTGCAAGTATTGTTTAATTCTAAATATAACTCTCTTGGAAAAGGCGGATCTTTTTCATAAACAGCACCCTTCACTCTTTCAACCTGCTTTTCAGCTAATGTAGCCATAATGATTATTATATAATATGATGTTTAATTGAGGAGAGTACATTTTTCATTATTTTTTTATCTCCCATTGTAATTGAGGCAAAATTATCATAACCTATAGGATAATTACTCTTAATTAAATATCCATCCTGCTTTAGTGCTAAAGATAGATCATCGACCTCCTCTTTACTTTCTAATTTCAATATAACCGTATTAGATAGAGAACCATAACAACTCACACCAATACCTTGTAATTGACTTTTAAACCACTCTCTAATTTTAATTATATTATCCTTAATAACCATAGCCTCTTCAATATGTCCTAGTGCCCAAATACCTGCAGATACAGTCAATGCATTAGACTCATGTGCAAATCTACGGGTTTGTAGATAAGATATTAACTTACTATTACCTAACATATATCCTAGGCGAATCCCTGGTATGCCCATGGCTTTAGAGAATGTCCTAGCAACTAATATATTGTCATATTTATTAATTAACGGTATAGATGTATCACAACCAAAAAGCGCATAAGCCTCATCAATGACTACTAAAGTCTCATACTGTTGTGCCCTATCAACAATTTTTTCTATATCAGCAAGACTAAAAGAGGTTTCTATAGGCATATTTGGATTTGCTAAAAATAGCACTTCAATATCTTTCTCTAAAATTCTATAAATATCTTCTTTTTTAACAGTAAGTGTTTTTTTATCTATTACGATTGGCACCATTATTAAATCAAATATTTCCGCATATACATTGTACATTGCATAACTGGGGTAATATGTTGCAACTTTATCACCTGATATTGTACACATCTCAAAAATTGATTTAAGGCCTCCATCTATGCCAGAAGTGATCATAATATTATCTTCTTTTAGATGGTGATGGACTGCTATTTTACCTATTAATGGATCAATCTCAGGATATTTATCCAAATCTGATTTTTTTAATGTCGATAAAAAATCATTAAAGGCAGTCTCAGATATAATATCATGGCTGATATTGCGATGCATCTCAACCAGACTATCTTTTGCTGGCACAGAAATCCTTACTCGATCTACTTTTTTATGCTTATAGAATTTCAAGCTATCTACCAATCCTTATATCTCTTTGAGTAAGTATCATCTTTTTCAAGAATTACACCATAAAATCCATCGAAATCAGTCTTTCTCCAAGCCCACCTTACTAGTGATAAGATATTTTTTTCTGGATACTGTGTATATCTAACGCTTTTAACAATTTTCCAACCTGAAAACTTAAAAACTAAATCCCAATCATCAGGGGATAATTCAAAAACATGGGTATTCTCTGCAACAAAGTATTCTGGCAGCCTTTCTTTACCTGCTCTGACATGATGTAGGCCTACTCGACTACGATATAGGTATGGAACAGTAACTACAAAATACTTGCATTCGCTCTCTCTAGCCATAGTGTGTAAAAAACTAACAGGATCCATCAAATGTTCTACCATTTCAAAAGAGAGAAATATATCAATACTCTCTGAATTAAAGTCAGAATGCTTATGTAACTCTTCCGCTCGACACTGTATAGCTTTCATTCCTTTATTTTTAATACGTTCTACTGCTTTTTCATCTAAATTAACTGACAGCGTACTTATTTCTTGATCTGAATAAATTCCTTCCAAATATTTTAAATGTGTACCTGAGGAATCACCAATATCTACTATAGTATATTTATCTTTTTCTAACATAGAGATCGCTTGCTGAGCAAGATCAATTTGAAATGCATGACAAGCTCTAATCTTTAAGCGAAGAAACTCACCTTCCACAACAAACATAGTGTATTGATCAGTTAAATCAGGAACTATATCAGTTAATGTAGAAATCAACTTAACAAGCCCCTGCTCTTTAGTAGCACTTCTTAAAGATAGTATTTGTAATTTACTCCATACTGGTATCAATACTTGTTTTATAAAACTTAACACTACCCCCCCTTTTCATTATCTATAATAAAAGATATGTCTTTTAAATCAGGCATACTTTCATTCAAAAAAACAGAATCTATTGAATAAGCTAAAAACTTATACCCTTCGCTCAACCTGTTCTTTAATTCTTTTATTGAAGGTTTAACCACATGTACACCACAGGGAATATTGCATTTTTTTGCTTTATTCAATATTAAATTCATCACTTCAATAAATTCAGCGTTATCAAACTCTGCTGTCATATTCATTGACGCAGACAGATCATAAGGCCCTACTAATATCGCATCCAAACCTTCGACCATTAAAATTTCATCTAAGTTTTTAATTGCATTGACATGTTCTATCATTGCAACAATCAGCGGCTGTTGTGCCTCATCAATATACTGATCAAAATTCTTTCCAAACAAATTTGCTCTTGAAAATGCAACTCCTCTTCTACCTGCTGGCGGCCATCTCACTACTCCTCTTATCTTTTCTAACTGCTCTGCAGTTTCAACCATAGGTATAATTACACCGCCAGCACCAGCATCTAAAGCCTGTTTGCAATCTTTTTCTTTCCCTTGCGCTATTCTTGCTAAAGGTAAAGTATTCCCTAATTCTAAAGCACGGAATAGATCTGGTAGTTGGTGCACAGAGATCGCACCATGCTCCATATCAACAGCAACCCAGTCATAACCAGCCTGCCCCATAATCTCAGCTATAGATGGATGAGGTATCTGTATCCAACTACCAATACTATTTCCACCTCTATTCAGCTTATCCCTTATTACATTTATTGCTTTAAGTCTATCCATTATTGAAATCTGTTATCATTTTACACTGCAATTTTTTCTGTAACCTTTGGTTTAATTTTGTTTTTCTTAATATAAATTTAATATTATTCATTATCGCGGCATCATAATCAGTAGAAGAATCACCCACCATTACAGCATTATCAACATCTATCAAATACTTATCTAGAACTTCTTTGACGGCGAATGTTTTTTTTATCGGAGCGCCAATAATCTCTTCAAAATATTTTTTTATTTCAAGAACATTAATGATCTCCTCTATCTCTTCCTGCGGTGTTGCTGTTATTACAAAGAATGTTTTACTCTCTGATTGTTTCTCTAAATAAGATAAAATACCAGGCACCCAATTTGATTGGATTACTTCTTGCTTAACTAATTTTGAGAATTTATATAGATACTTATTAACTTCACAGCTACTTGTCTCTTGCCCTGCCCAACCAAGATAGAGCGGTATTTTTTCATACCGTGAAATACCGCCATTTTCTTCATGATGTTGTTTTATTCTAATTGCAATGTCACCTCCAAACATATGAAATAAACTAACAAAGGCACCTGTTTTTACCGCTACAGATTCTTTAATAACACCATCAAAATCAAAAAATATATATTTTTCATGAAATAAAGAAGCTTTATTAACAGTTGCTTTTATATTCATCAATCACCTGTAACAAACCTTGTCCCAAATCAACATGCATTGGAGGTATATATTTTTTTCCTAATTTTGGCTGGTATGCATATGGTGTACGCACATAATGACCCGTATAATCTGTATCTGTAAATTCAATAGAGCTTTCTGACATACCAAGAATCTCTGTAAGCATTTTTAACATATCAAGCACCAACATCGGCTCTTGTCCTGTTAACACAATACTCTCATTTACAAATTCATCACTCAGCACATCAATACTTGCTTTAGCAGCATCATCTACATGAATATACTCTCGCATTGACTCGATATTACCTTCATATTTCACTATTCCGCTCTGTAAGGCAGACTCTACAATTCTATAAAGACCATTAGTGTTATCAGCCCGAGGACCATAAAGTGAACCATAACGAAGAATGGTGTAGTCTAATCCATAAATACGCTGATATTCTTCTATATATCCTTCAGAAGCACGCTTACTACAACCATAAAAGCCTCCCTCACGACTATGGACATAAACAGTACTGGCATAGATGAATCGTTTTACTCCATGGGCATGACATGCCTCCATCACATTGAGATTACCGAGGATATTGATATTGATAGTTTTAATTGGCTGCTCTAAGGCTTGATTAAGGTCTGCCAAGGCAGCAAAGTTATAAACCACATCTGCACCAGCGATTACCTGATTTAGTTTATCACCATCCTGCACATCACCCATCACCATCTCTTGCTCAGGCCGCAGCCATTGGGATTTTGTTCTATCATAGATAATAACTTTGTATCCAGTATCAGTAAGTTGGTCCGCCACATGAGAACCAATAAAACCGCTGCCACCGACAACAACTGCTTTTTTTATCACAATCCTTCCCTCTGTACAGCATACTCTGTCTCTGGCACTACACCTTCCAGTGATTTATTTGTTAGAAACCGAACCACCTCTTCGGTCGCCTCTATTTCCATTCTAGTGCGGCAGTCAACTGACATAGACCCCATATGGGCAGTTAGAATACAACGTTGGATTTCTTGTAATTTTCCATTATATGGTTCAAAATCAAATACATCAATTGCAGCACCACTTAGGTGTTTTGACTGCATTACATCGTAGAGATCTTGCTCATTGATAATGCCTCCTCGTGCGGTATTGATGATAATTGCATCCTCTTTCATGCAGAATAGCTGCTCTTTCTTAACCATATTTTTTGTTTTTGCAGTAAGTGGCGTATGAATAGTAACAATATCTGCTTGTCGATAGATAGTCTCTTTATCTACCCATTCAACATTGAAGTTCTCATTAAACTCATGATTAGTATCAGTGTCATTAAGTAGTATTCTAGGAGACCCAAAACCCTGTAGATGTTGTAGTACTCCTGCTCCGATGCGTCCAACACCAATAATTCCAATAGTAACTTCTGATAATCTTCTACCAAAAAATCGATTCCACTTACCACTGTGCATTTCCATATTAGATACCTGCACCGACCGAAGCAGAGTTAGCATTAAACCGATAGTAAGCTCCGCAACTGCTGGCGCTGGTGCATCTGGTGTATATGAAACAGTTATTCCTCTCTTTTCCGCCTCTAACAGATCGACACTATCAAGACCAATTCCTACTCGTGAAATCAACTTTAGATTGGTTGCAGCATCCATCACTTTTTTGGTAATGGGTTCTGTACCAGCAATAATTACATCATAATTTGTTACCATTTCTGCCAATTCATCTTCAGTCAGCTTTTTATTGAGCGGGTTTATTAGATAATCTATTTTATTATTTTCAAGTAATTCTAATGGCAATCTATTTTTATTGCCAAACGGGACTGTTGTAATTAAAGCTTTACTCATCATTAATCTCATCTATTTTTTTAATTCATCCTTGAAAAACAAACTCCACTCATCAATCCAATTAGGATTAGTTCTTCCACACATGCTAAAAAACATCTCCCTTGCCGAAACGACTTCTTGAGAACCCCACCATTCTTCAGGAGCATCCCAGATGCTATTAATATGACCTGCAGCTTCTTTCGCATCTGAAAATATTATCTTTGCATTTTTCATGTTTTTAACTAATTCATCAAACTTGTGATCTAACTCCCAATATTCCTCCATAAAAAGTAAAATTGTTGGCACTCCAGAGTGCATTGCTTCTGAAAATGTTGTTTGTGGGTATGAACAAATAACGATTCTAGACTGAACAATATCTTTTTCTAGTTTCCTATTATTTGATATTATCTCTTCTCCGAAAATATCCACATAACGTTCTTTTGTAAACCATCCTTGATTAGGGTATGGGCGTATCTTAATATTTAAATTAGAATTCTTTTTTAGTGATTTGATAAAATTAACCTTTTGATTGAAATCCTCAAGAACTAATGAACTATTTGGTGTGAACTGTATTCTATATGAGTACCTCGGAAATTCTAGCCCAACCAATGTCACTCTATTTCTATTTTTGTTAACATTATATTTTTTCATGTTTTTATTAGGAGACAACTGAACATGTGTCTCATCTAACGGAACATGCCAAACAGCTTTCTTATCACAAATAGATTCTTCATGACCAAAACTGACAGCCTTAGAAATTAGTGCTCCACCATGAGAAGCAATGATGAACTTTGAATTTTTATCAACCAATCCTGCTGACCAATTTTTAAATATTTCATTACCATAATGCGAGTTTGCCGTCAAAATAAGTTCAGCATCTGGTAAAGATTTACTATATTTTAACAAAACATTGTAATTTTCTAAATATGCTTTAGGCATATCATTAAATATTTGTTCAGATAAAAACCCCTCAAATCCGCCACTTTCATTAGTTTGTTTATCGCTAGACCTATTAACTTCGTTAACGCTACTAAAGTTTATCTTTTTTTCAAATTCAAAGTGTAACCGTGGGAACTGAAAAAAGCGTAAATATAAACTTGCTACTTTGTTTAACGGAAAATAACTAGCATGTAAAAGCACTTTATAACTATCTAAAAACAACATAGACCTTAAAATTTTATCTAAAATTCTTAAGATTAAACTCAATAGATAACTCTTTATAGGCTCTCTCTTTTTTAATATTCTTGATCTTTTAAATGGCTGCTTAATTAATACAATTGATAATGGTTTTTTCCACTCTAGAATCTCACAATACAGTAGATAATTCCACTCATCATTTATCATTAATTGCATAGATGAATTATAGTCTCCAGCGACAGATCTTTTTTCTTTTTTGTCTGGCACTATCGTTTTAACGTCATCACACATATTTTCAGCTAATCTTATACTCTCCCATCTATCCCATAAAACAGAAATATATGTTAAAAGCCAAGGACCTATTATTATCCTCCAGTACCTCTTTGAAAAATCAACATTATGTATGTCATTTAGTTTGATATATATACTGGTCAATGTCCTTTCATATAATTCAGATAAATAATTATAATCCTTCTGAATCTTTTTTCTATCTTTCCAATGATATTCAGTTACAACATAATTTCGTTTGCTCCACTCATTTTTACATGAATACTTCTTACACCATTCCCCCAAATATATGATATGGTCCCCATTTCCAAAAGTACTCTCAATAGCAGTTGTAACCAAAAAAGTGTTTTTACTTTTCATTTATATAACTAAAATGGAATGTATTTCAGATAGCTTTTGCGGGAAATGAATTGTTCTAGAAGCCTTCGTTGTAGGGTCAAAGATAATGATAGCGGTATCAATTGAAATATTAAGCGACAACCCTATGTTTTTACTATAGTTTCTATTTCTACTCTGTCCAACATAATAATACACTCCATCAAAGTCCAAACCTCTAGTGAAAGCTGGAAATTTTCCAATAGCTCTAGCATTATTGGTTTTTAATTCACCACGCAGGGAATCAAGCACAGTAAGACTTCCATCTAAAAAAGAAATATTATGAGGCATCCACAAGTCATTTATGACTCTACCAATTTTTTTTGTTGAAACTAAATCTATTTCCAAGGCAACCCCATCAAAGATATCTCTTTTCCAATTTCCTGTATATGAAAACATTGTAACATACAGGCTATTTCCAACTATGCAAATATCATTACAGTGATGCTCAGGATTACCTGATTTCTGGTGTTTATCAGAAATAAATATTTCATCGGTCTGCTCAAACTTTTCATTTAGTACAATTATGCTATCTCTGTAACTTGAAACAATATAAAATGACCTTGTAATTTTAGAATATGCAATTCCATGCCCACGGGTAGCATTTTTTAATTTCTTTGCTTTAATTATATTGTATGATGTGTCTAATTGAATCACACCATCTTTATCATCAATAGAAATAAAAGTGTCTTGATACTTTATCAACCCATAACATATTCCGCTATATACTTTTTTATAATTCCAGTCATGCCCTTTTACTTGAAGCTCGTAAATACCTCCACCTGACTCATGATCATCAACCTCTGGTAGCCCACTTGTAAAAAGTAACTTGACAGAATGATTTTCCAATTGTGAGATGATGCGAAGATCGTTTAAAATAGGACTGACCATAAAATCGTAATAATCTTAACTGGATGAAAGCTAAATACAGTAATATCAGAATATTGGCAACATCCAATTGGTTTATTGAGATACTTGCCG
>ENA-OREN01004360-OREN01004360.1-marine-metagenome-genome-assembly--contig:-NODE-4360-length-12401-cov-6.962674_pt1 | contig 12401 bp, 11 predicted proteins | sample MGYA00248624_ERZ508555 | MGnify/ENA primary metagenome ERZ508555 (study PRJEB26222, sample SAMN06267773) | marine metagenome | isolation source: Saanich Inlet, British Columbia, Canada | place...
TTACTTAATCCTAATTGTTTAAATAAATCTTCTACTTCTGATTTTTTCCAATAATTAGCTACATCCGGAATCAATTGATCAAAAACTATACTATGAAGATGCCAAAATTTGAAATTTGAAATTTGCCCTAAATAACCACTAGATCCTTTGAAAAATCTTACTAAAATATAAAGCGGAATAGAACAAAAATAGCTTAAAAAATGTACCAGTCCAAGTGGTAATTTAGAGGTAATATTTTTTCTAATTGGATCCACAAATTTTACAATCCACTCATTACCCTCATAGCTATAAACCCAAACCAATAATGTGCCGCCTGGTTTCAAAGCTTTGGTCATATTTTGTAAAGCTTTTTTTGGATCTTTCAAATGATGTATTACGCCAATACTAAAAGCTACATCAAATCTATCTTGCCAATTGATATCATAAATACTTTTATAATCCACTCTTATGTTATCAAAATCTTTTAAGGTTTCTTTGGCAGCCTCAACAGAACGTTTATCAAAATCAAAAGCTATCACTTCTTTGGCGCCCCATTTGAGCGGCCAAAGACTATTACGTCCCATACCACAGCCAGCATCCAAAACTATTTTTCCTTTAAAAAAATCTGATTCTAAAGGGTGGGTCCAATTTTTAAATTGTTTTTTATAATTAGAATCTATATCGGAATACTTATTCCATTCGTAACCAAAACGTTCAGTTGATGACATATATTAAATATTAATTATATAATACTAATTAAACCATTTTTCACGCCACATTTCAAATACCATCAAAGTCCAAATCAACTTACGATTATCCCGCCTACGTTCAAAATGATCGTTTAATAATATTTCAATATATTTATAATTAAATAAGCCAGCTCGCTCCACCCTTTCTTTTGATAATAATTTCAAGGCTAATGGTTTCAAATCTCCTGATAACCACTCAGCCATAGGCATCCCAAAGCCTTTCTTCTTACGATAGATAATATTATCTGGTAGTTTGCCTTCCATCAATTTTTTGAGAATATATTTTGACTGCCTACCCTTTAATTTAAAATCTACTGGCAAAGAATTGGCAAAATCTACTACATTATAATCAAGTAAAGGAGCTCTGACTTCCAAAGAATTGAACATGCTAGCTCGATCTACTTTGACCAAAATATCATCTATCAAATATGTTTTTAAATAAAGATAAGTCAATTGATCATAATAATTATTTTCATCCAAACCATCTAGATAATTATCAATATCTGTAAATTCATTTTTATTTTTTAATTCTTGCCAAATATCTTGCTTAAATAACTTTTCTTTTTGTTTGTAGTCAAAAGACCCGAGCCAACGATGGTGACGATAATTTCTATTTCCTTCAAAGCCTTGTGTAAATTTCTTTAATTTAAAATCAAGACTAATATTATCAAAAGAAGTAGGCAAAAGATTGGCTGTCTTGGCTACCATATCACGCAAAAATTTAGGAACTTTGTCATAAATATCGGCATAGTGTTGAGCTACAAAAGTATCATAACCCATAAACAATTCATCTCCTCCGTCTCCTCCCAATGCCACGGTGACATTTTGTTTAGTAAATTTTGATAACAAGTAAGTCGGTACAATAGAAGGGTCAGCCATTGGCTCATCCAATAGATCAGCAATTTGAGGAATAAATTCCAAAGAATCCTTGGCACTCAAAATTCGCTCATGATGATCAGTACCCAAATATTTTGCGACCTGACGAGCATAATTTGATTCATCAAAGCTTTTTTCTTTAAAACCAATAGAAAAAGTTTTTATTTTTTGTTTGCTATTTTTTTGAGCATAATAAGCTACTAGGCTACTATCAATACCTCCGCTCAAAAATATACCAAGCGGCACGTCACTCATCAGTCTTATTTTGGTAGCCTGATTTATCTTTTCATCCAATTGTTTTAGAGATTCATCAAAATTTAAATTAGATTTGTTAAAACTAATATCCCAAAATTTTTCTTTCTTTATATCCTGACCATTGTATTCCAAATAATACCCTGGCTCTAGCTTGTAAACATTCTTAAAAATTGAATATGGAGTAGGTACATATTCATAACGCAAATATTTATTGAGTGCCTCTAAGCTTATTTCTTTTTTAAATGGATTTAAGGCACAACCTACGAATCAAGACAATCTTATCTTCTTTGTTAGGCTTTGGTATCTTTGGTATCTTTGGTATGCATTCCTCAATCGCACCCGCCTATCGATTCAAGATTTCATTTGTATGTTACAAGTGTTTTTGTTTGCATGTTACAAGTAGCCTGTTTAAAAAAGTGTTTTGCCGATAGAAACGTATCTCAGTGCGTTTTTTACCCTTATTTTGGGGCTTATTTCACCCAAAAGAGGATAAGCGGATGCCATTATCCTGTTTAAAGGGGGGAGGGGTGATGGTGTTTTTGGTAGTTGGGTGTCCCCATCTGACTCATAAAGTGGCTTAAACAACCTCTGATGCCCTTTTTTGAAAAAAAAAATCAAAAGAAGTTTTAAAAGAAAGGGTTGTTTGTAGTAGTAGTGCCTCTATTGGATTTAGGCGAGCCAAATCAATATTGTTAGATAGTGTGTATAACTTATTAATAACCTTGTATCAAGTTTATATTTAGTTGTATAATACAAATAACTTATTAAAGGATAATCATGGCAACTAAACTACCAGGTAATTGGAAACCCACCAAAACAAGGGCAATGGAATACCTCATTTGTAATCCAGGTTCAACAATGCAATCTATCGCTGACCAAGTAATGGTGTCTAAGGGGACTATACAGAATTGGCTTAAAGACCCAGAGTTCGTAGAAGTGTTTTATCAGAAGTATATGGTGACATTTGGGGCTAAACTCCCTTCTGTTCTCAATGCTATGATACGTGAAGCAGAAGCAGGAAACGTTCAAGCAGGTCGGTTAGTCTTGGAACACTCAGGGAAACTCATCAAGAGAGTTGAAGTAAATAATATGCAATCCCCCTTTGAGAAATTCCTCGACGTATCGGGAGAGGTGGTTGTAGAGGTAGAGGATGCCGATTATGAAGATATTATCGCTTTACCAGAACGACCAATAGTCCAACATAGGTCTAAAAAGAAACTAAAGACAGCTAAAGATATTGCAAGGACTCATAAATTGAAACAGGAAGCAGGAAGATGGCGGGTAAGAGCAAAAAGAGTCGGAGTCCCAGCCCCTTCAAATGGAAGACAAACTAATATTCAACGCCAAGAATGGCTCGAAGCAATAATCGCAAAAGAGAAAGAAATGGGCATTTAAACGCACTTGTAGCTGTTATCAAAAAAGCGATGTGGCTCAAATGACGTTTAAATAGCGTTTTTGACATATCCACCCTCACAAAAGGGCTTATTTAAGAAAAAGGCATTATACTTAATTAGTGCCTTTTTTCCCCACCGAGGAGAAAGTGCATTTAAAGGCGTTTCCTACGGGATGTCGAAAAGGCGATGCGGATATGGGGTAAAAACGCACTACAACCGCCTTTAAATCAAGGGGGGTATAGTATTTTTTTAAATACCCCAAAGTAGGGGGGGGTATGGTATATATATACATCCGCTACAACCGCCTTTAAACAGCGATTTTAGGTCAAAAGGGGCTAAAAAGTGCATTTAAAGGTGTTTTGAGCCATGTCGCCTTTTTGACTATACCCCCCAAGCAAAAACATCAAATAACGACGTTATATGCACTTTTTGTGCTTACCCTATAGTCAAAAATCAGGGGAGGGGGGTGAATTTTCTACATACATATATACTAACGTATATATAGATAGAGAAATACTATAGTTGGAACTATTTATGCCTATTGTTTGTATATAAAGAACATGGCATTGTTTTAAAAGTTATAGTTATATCAAATTTTTATTGAATCATCCATCTCCATTGATTCGGGGATTAATTGGCAGTAGCAAAATTCTTTACATATACTCCATCCTGAACCTGGCATCCCTCTCGACTCCCATCCATCCCAAGTATCTACTTGCCCTGCCCTACTAACACAATCGGGGCATGTATTCTTAGATACGGCAATCCATCTTAGCTTTCTCCCCACTTCTCCTTGTCTGCGGAAAGCTTGGTTAATGCCTCCGACAACTCCTCGCTTAATTGAATTGCGGAACTCCCCGAAGATACGCCCGTGTCTGTTAAGGTCTTGGCTAAGAATCCCAATAATTGATTGTTCGCTAACACCACCTCGTCTAAGTCGCTCCACTTCTTGTCCAAGTCGCTCAGTGAAGATTCTAATATCAAAAGATAATCCAAGAGCAACCCAAAGTAATACATCTCTGTCTTTGTCATCCATTTTCTCCTTTTCTGGCATAATACTCCCTATTTGAGCGGTGTTTTTTTGTGTAAGGCTTTTCTAATCGCTTTAAAAAAGTTCTTTGTAAGCTTTGTAGCATCTTTTGACCCAAGTTTCATAGATAGGCTTAGGAAATCCCTCGCAGGTCTATTTTTACCAGACATGTTAAATGCTTTTGCAAACCTACTATTAGCTGTTTTGCCACTCGTTAAGTGGTGAATACCATAAGAAAGCATTTCCATTGACTTTCCTTTAGCCTTAATACTCTTTCTAAGGCTTCCCGTATGGACTAATGGCTTGGCTGATGAGGTTTTTGTTCTTCCAGATGCGGGTGATTGCCCTTTTTCTCTAATTTCTCTCGTAGATTGAGCTAAAGGCGTGAAATTACCGCTATCAATCGCTTCTTTTGCCCTTCCTGACGACGATACTGCCACACGAGTTAGGTAATTATCAATCAATGATGGCATAGTTAATGCCAATTTCCCAAAATCAACCCTTGCTTTTATCTTCAACTGCATCCCAAAAGTCCTTTCCGAGCTGTTTTGCCTCTAAATACTTATCTTCGTTGCCGAGAATAAATTGTTCAACCATTCTTTCACCCCATGCAATAGGGTCTTTGATGATTTCTTCTATGTCTCCGCTAAGACTGATTTCCAAATTGTTTATCTTGTCCAGTTTCCTTACGGAATTGATTAAAAATTGACTGTTTGTTTTCTTTGTCATTTTCTTCTCTGTTTGCATCAATTATTCCTTGTGCTTGTGCTTCATTTAAATCCTTATTTCCCCTTACCATGATTTTGGCACGTGTAATAAGGTTCTGTTCCAAGTCAAATGTATCTCTTAGTATTTGGTCTTGGACTGTTGTTGGGTATTCGACTTCTTCAAAATCCACGCCAAAATCTTCAGATAAAATAATACCATTATATTCCGCAATAACTTTTTCAACATCATAAAAGTCTTTTTCATATAGCCTCCACATTGCAATATCGTCAAAATAATCCTCTTTACGTTCAAGGTCTTTAATCATTAAGGAGATTCCCGATGGAACTTCGCCACCTGACTCTGCCCATTGAATCCATAAGTGATTATTAGAAGCGATTAGTTCAATTTGAAACTTGATATTCTCAATAGCCTCTGATATATTGCCTTGTGGCGATGTTACATGGTATTCACCATCTTCACCCATATCTAAGATTGTATTTGAACCCGCACGCATCATTTCTTGGTCTGCCCTAAGACCCTTAACCCAGGGTTGCCCAAACATATTGAATCTCAACCCAAGATTCATCTCTGTAAGCCCGATATTTACTTGCTCGTTGCAATTTACAATATCGGATGCACCTTCAACAATGAAAGAGTCTATTTGGTCTTCTCTATGCGTGAAAACAAAAGGTAATACGCCATAAGGGTTATCCTTTTCGCTTACAATATCCCCACTCTCATTAAGAGTGGCATATTTTTCATTATCCCAATACTCCCATTGCATTGCATCCGCATTAGATAGGTCTGATGTCTTATTTAGGAGGGGATAAATGATTGCTTCGGGCTTAAATGGGTCTGTTCCAAAGTATGTTTCAAAGTAATACAAAGGTCTGTAGTCAAATTTTCCATCTCGCCAATACACTCTATTAGCGATAGTGCCTACAAGTCGAGTCATTCTCTCGATATGTTTCATTCTTACATCTTTTGTCGGGATTAGGCTATTATAAATTTCTGTTGTATTACCCGTAGTTCGATTCGCACCCAATGTATAGATTCGACTAATCTTATTAATAAATTTTCGAGTAAAATTAGTCAAAGAGGGTGGTATCTCTCCAAAAGCATCTCCACTAAAGTAACTTTTTATATAATCATCTGTCGAAGTGCCTGTATAATAGTTTAAATATTTACGAATCTCCTTCCTGCGACCATGAGCCTGATGTAATTTTACTTCAGTGAGTTTATCTTTTATTAATTGGTTTATCATCTTTGTATTTTCCTTAGTTGATTATTTTTCATTGGGAAGCGATTGGTAATAAAATATCTAAAAGCATCGTTTCCGTGGTCATGGTGTCCGTCTTTTATTGGTTCTTCTTTAATAGGCTTTCCATCTTCTGTCTCTGGATAGCGATATTCCTCAAAATCTTGTATAACATCCTTACATTTTTTATCTACATGGATTCTTCGTGTCCCATCCGCACTTGAGAAAAATCCACGAACATAGGAGACACTTGCAATTATATTACGACTCATTCTATCTCTCATGCAAAGAATCCTGATTCCGCTACGTCTAAATATCTCCATATCACCTGCACCAGACTGTCCCTGAACACTCGAACCCGCAGGGTCGCCATAATAAGAAACAATAGGATAGCCCTTAGTTTTAATCATTTTAATCAAATCCTCGGTTTTAATATTTTCTTTATGTAAAATAGAATCAAATACCCTAATATGCTCTACATTGCCTATAAATTCTGTTTGTGCAAATATGACAGCAGGCATCCTATATCCAAAGTCAATAGAACAATAAGTAGGTAAATTGGGGTCATAAGGGAAATTACCAGTATCTATGCCCCTATCAAAGTCCCACACCTTCCCCTGGAAGATAGAAAATTCTGCTCCAAATTCCTGCCCAAAGAGTGCTTTTGACATATTCCGTTTACGCTCAATAATAGCAGGGTCTTCTAAACCAAGAGGAAATTCATGCTGATTTACCCACGATGGAGCAGAGTGACATGCCCACATAGGGTCATGTTCCCCTAACTTGTATAAATCATAAATCCAATTCCTACCTTCGGGGGTAGTTATAAAAATGACCTTTCCTTTGCGACCTGCAACTGTAGGGGATAAATACATATCCCATATTTTCTTATTCATCTTTGCAACTTCATCTACCACTAAGAGGTCTAATCCCTCGCCAACAAGAGAATCAGGATTGTCTGCCGACATTCCCTCTACTGTTGTCCCCCACTTAAATTCAATGAGCATATCTTTTTCAGATGAGCGTTTGATGTCTTCAGGATGCCCAACAACCATCTTTTGCCAAATCTCACGAAAGATAAGACGAGCTTTCCTATATGACATGCCGACAACCCAAATGCGTTTATTAGGCTGAGATGCGACATAACAGGCTTCCATAGCACTTGCCCACGTTTTCCCGAACCTACGACCACAGACCATAACATGAAATCTGGCATCTGCTTTTTCAGGATAATGAAGTGCTAATTGACCATCATGCGGTTGGTAGCCAAGATAATCAAACCACTTCTTTTTGAATACGTAATTTTTTTCTTGCATTATAGTATGGGAAGAACTTACTTTCCCGTGTAGATTTAATGCAAGATATTCTTAGGATATTTGCATCTATGAATCTTTACTAATAACTCACTAAAGAGGTTTAAAATGTCAGAAGAGCAAACAATAGTAGAACCAGTCGTTGAAGACGTAAAAACTCAAGACGGGACAAAACCCGAAAATAATGATATACCACGTTCAAGGTTAAATGAGGTAATTACGGAACGAAATCAGTTACGTGATTCACTGAAAACATTTGAATTAAAAGAGGAAGATGCGAAGAAAGCAAAACTTCAAGAAGAAGAGAAATGGCAAGAATTAAATACCACTCTCGAAAAAGAAGTTGAATCCTACAGACCTTTTAAGGAAAAGTGGGTTGCAATGGACAAAAGGCTTCGAGATGACGCTTTAAGCAAACTTCCTGAATCTAAACAAGAAAAATTCAGAAATCTCGATACAGACGATTTACTAAATGTTGTTGAAGAATTATCCGTTAAAACCAATCCACCTGATACTGTAGGGACAATTAATCCTGCAATACCAAAGGATGGATGGAAGAAGATGGATATTAAAGAAAAACGTAGTAATTGGTCAAGTATTGTAGATTCTTACAAACGATAGGAGTCCTTAAATGGCTAACGTAACAGTCACAACTGGAGCAAATTTCATACCCGAACTTTGGTCAGATGCGATATTAGATTATGCGGAACGTAAATTTTCGCTAAAAAACAAAGTAACCGATTTATCTTCCATGCTTTCTGGTGGAGGAGATACGTTACATATTCCCCGTGTTGATGAAGAATCAGCATCTCAAAAGTCCGCAGACACAGCAGTAACTTACTCTGCTAATACTGATGGAAAGACAGACCTTTCTGTTGACCAACATTTCTACAGTGCTAAACGCATTGAAGACATTGTTCGCGTCCAAGAGAGTGCTGACCTTTTCAATATGTATGCAAAATCAATGGGCTATGCCTTAGCAAAGAAAGTGGAAAATTATATTGCACTTTTGATTCAATCTGCAACGGCTAACGATGTAACACTTACCGCCGATAATACATTTACTTCTGCCTTGATTCGTTCAGGCACACAGAAGTTAATGGATGCAGGCGTTGATTACACGCAAGATGCTTTCTTGTATGCTTCACCTGGTGCTTATAATTCATTATTTGCTCTTGACGAGTTCTCACTTGCGAACCAAGCTGGTAGAGTATCTGCTCACGCTTCTGGTAGTCAAGGAGAAATCATGGGAATGGAAGCATCATATTCTGTTGATTGGGATGATGACGGCACGACTGGCGATGAAACAGCATCTATCTTCACAAAAGATAGTATTGTTTTTGCAATGCAAATTGCACCACGTGTTCAAAGTTCATACGATATTGACTATCTCTCTACTTCTGTAGTTGTAGATGCCCTTTTTGGTGCATCTTTAGTGCAGAGTGCTGGAGACACAGCAGGACAGATTGTAAACTTTAACAATCCGTAAATAACGCTATGGGGGGCTTAACCGCCCCCCATTAACCAAGTTACCCATGAGAAATGACAGCTCGGTAAGGTAACATAACTTAGGAGAAAAAAGATGTCAGACATAGGAAGATACAGTGTAAAACAATCAGGAAATCTTGGCTTAGGACAAGGTGGATTTAATTCTATAACAGATACAGCCCTTAATACGGGGAACTGGGTCGCATTCAAAGCTGTTCATGGTGATGCCATAATAGCTTCCTCAACCAGTGCTACTGGTGATAACCTCCCTGCTTCTATGACGCTCTCCGAAGGAGATATGGTTTATGGCGATTTTACAGCAGTAACTCTTTCGAGCGGAAAAATTCTTGCATACATTGGATAATGTTAAGACTCGGATTAGCATTAGCAAAACGGCATACCATAAGGATTTGGGAAGCCACTAAAAATTTCATCACTTCGGATGGTAAGGTATTTCTTACATCTAATGGCGACATACTTAATGTAGGATAATATAATGGCAAACTACAATTCAGGCAACACTGGTGCAGTAATAGACGCACAGATAGACAAAATGGAGAGCGTAACAGCCTCCGCAACAGAACTAAACTATGTAGGTGGAGTTACGTCTGCAATACAAACGCAGATGGATACAAAAGCACCTTTAGCTTCCCCTACGCTAACTGGGACTCCGATAGCACCGACTGCTGGCTCTGGGACAGATACAACACAAATAGCAACTACAGCTTTTGTACAATCTGCTGTTCAGGGGGAAGATACATTAGCAGAGATGAATGACACTTCCCTTTCTTCGCCAGATGATAGTGACTTCTTAGTTCATAACGGCACAGCTTGGGTAAATGAGTCTGGTGCAACAGCAAGAACGTCTCTTGGTGTAGATGCTTCAGGAACAATCAATTACACACACCCAAACCACTCTGGCGATGTAACTTCGGTAAGCGACGGTGCAACAACCATCGCCAACGATGCTGTCACTTATGCTAAGATGCAAAATGTATCAGCTACCGATAGAATACTCGGTAGAGACACATCTGGTGCTGGTATTGTCGAGGAAATTACACCTGCAAACGTAAGAGCTATGATAAATGTAGAGGACGGCTCTACAGCAGACCAATCGAACGCTGAAATTAAAACAGCTTATGAAGCCAATGCGGACACCAACGAGTTCTCAGATGCCGAACAGACTAAACTCTCTGGAATAGAAGCAAGTGCAGATGTAACAGACTCAACTAATGTAAATAGTGCTGGTGCTGTCATGGAGAGCGATATTTCAGGTACACCTGCTGGAAGTATCATAGATGACGATACAATGGCATCTGCTTCAAATACCACCCTTGCAACATCCGAATCAATAAAGGCATACGCACAAAGTTTAGTTGCAAGTTCGGTTGAATATATCGGAGGGTATAATGCAAGCACAAACTCACCTGACTTAGATACATCGCCTTCAGGGGTTACAAAGGGCGATATGTACACAGTTACAACGGCTGGTACATTCTTCACACAAGACCTTGAGGTTGGTGATGTACTTATTTCAGAACAAGACAGTCCGACTGCACTAACACACTGGTCGGTTGTAAATAAAGATTTAGATGCCTCCTCTATAAAGACATCTTACGAAAGCAACGCAGATACAAATGCTTATACAGATGCAGAGGTTACTAAGTTATCAGGAATTGCGACAAGTGCTACAGCAAACGATACTGATGTGAATTTAAAAGCGAGAGCAAATCATACAGGTACACAGACTGCTTCGACTATATCTGATTTTGATACAGAGGTGGCGAATAATTCAGCAGTAACTACAAATACAGCAAAAGTTTCAAACGTAACGCATACAGGGGATGTTACAGGTTCAACGTCTTTATCTATTGCTTCAGACGTAGTTGGGGCAACAGAACTTGGGGTAACGGCAGGCACAGTAACAGCATCTAAAGCTGTGGTAGTGGATGCAAATAAACAAGTAGATGCAATGCACTTTTCAGGCGACGTCGGAATTGGAACGAGTAGCCCAGGGTCAGAGCTTGACCTCGCTGGTGGTTATATGGCTAACGAACAAGGTCGCACAGACCATGTAGCGAATACAATGCCAGCTCCTTATTATCGGCTTGATGGGGTGGATGATTATATTACGATAGCAGATAGCGACCATTTCAGCTTTGGGGACGGTGCTACCGATTCCCCGTTCACGTTCTCGACTTGGGTCAATTTTGGAGATGCTACAAGTCTCTCATTTATAGCCAAAGGAGCAGGCGGTTCAAATCGGGAATATAAATTTGGCACTAATTCAAACGACAAACTTTTTATCTTAATGGAAGATGAGAGTGGCGACTATCTTTGCGAAATGATACAAGACGGGACAATGACAGCTTATGAGAATAAATGGGTTCATTTAACTGCGACTTATGACGGTCGGGGTGGTGGTACAGCAGGTGATGGTGTCACTTTATATGTCAATGGTATTGTTGAAGCATCATCAGCTACGAATAACGCTTCTTTTGTAGCAATGGAAAACTTGGGAGGTGCTCTTGCAATAGGACACGACAATTTGTCGATTTATATGGGTGCAAGCATGGCTGACCTTAAACTCCACAACCTCGCCCTCACAGCCACCGAAGTAAAAGAACTCTACTCTGGTGCAAGTGTGCCTTTTAAATATAAAGGTGCGAATCAGACGCTTATATTGGACGATGATTGTGCCGATGACGATACTGGTGATTGGACTTCTGACCCTTCAGCAACATTATCTTTTGATACAGACCATTATGAATTGGCTAATACAGGAGCTACGCATGGTGCTAAAATTCAAGGATTAACAGTTATCAAGGGGAAGCAATATCAATTAAGTATTGATATTAAAGATGGAACTGCGTCAAGTCAGCCAATATGGATGTCAGTCAGAGATGATTCCTCTCTTGTTCAATGGGGGACAGATACGATAACCACAACAGGGTCATTTGTAACACATACTTTTACAATGGATACCGCTTTACCAAATGATACTGATGCTGAATTTTACCTGTATCCAACAGGGGATTTAAGTGGTAGTAACATTGAATTTAAGAATGTGAAGTTAACCCAAATCGGTGCAGTCGCAGAATACGATGGTAGTGGAGCAAGTGAAACAACGTGGTATGATAAGTCTGGTAATAATCTTGATGGAACTGTAACTGGGGCAAGTTTGGAGAATAAGTATACAGCAATCCAAGTTGACAACCTCAAGCTTAACGGCAACACAATCACGTCAGAAGATACAAACGGCAACATCACCCTTACGCCTAATGGAACTGGGTATACGATACTGAATGGCAACGTCGGAATTGGGACTACGAGTCCAGATAACGCACTTGA